>CEUZ01214452.1_pt1 | contig 17657 bp, 12 predicted proteins | sample 361511 | NCBI WGS metagenome assembly CEUZ01 (sample SAMEA2622822, study PRJEB7988) | marine metagenome | biome: marine biome (ENVO:00000447); feature: surface water layer (ENVO:00002042); material: "saline water (ENVO:00002010), including plankton (ENVO:xxxxxxxx)" | depth 5 m
CTAAGGGCTATGGAGATGATGGTGGAAGATGGAATGATGGAATCTGGCGTCCGTCGTTTTGGATGTGAACAGGAAATGTTCCTAGTTGATCGTTCTTGGCAGCCTGCTCCTGTGGCCTCCAAAATTCTAGAGTTGCTCGATCCTGATAATTTTACTACTGAACTCGCTCTTTTTAATCTAGAAATGAACATTGAGCCTATGTTGCTTAAAGGTAAATGTTTTACTGAATTAGAGGAGAGATTAGAGGAGCTTTTGGGTTTAGTACGAAGTGTTGCCCATGAGATAGATACAGAAGTGGTGTTATCGGGGATTTTGCCAACGTTAAGCAAGTCTGATCTGCATTTCGACAACATGACCCCCGATGACCGATACTACACTTTAAATCAGGCTCTGACCAAAATGCGTGGGGGGGCGTATCGTCTTCAGATTGAAGGACGAGATGAGCTCCACCTGGAGCATGACTCGGTAATGCTTGAAGCGTGCAATGCGAGTTGTCAGGTCCATCTGCAAGTTGATGTAGACGATTTTGCGGACATGTATAATCTCTCTCAAGCTGTTATTGGCCCTGTAGTAGCAGCTTCAGTTAATTCTCCTCTTCTTTTTGGAAAGCGTCTTTGGGCTGAGACCCGCATCGCACTCTTTCAACAGTCTTTGGATACTAGAAGTACCACGGTTGACATGCGCCAATTAAGTCCTCGGGTTCGTTTTGGAGAACGTTGGGTGGATAGATCGGTCACAGAATTATTCCAAGAGGATATCGCTCACTTTGAAGTGCTTTTGACACAGGATTGCATAGAGGATCCGTTTGAAAAGCTTGCAGAAGGTCGCGTCCCCAAGTTACAAGCACTGCAGCTACACAACAGTACTGTCTATCGTTGGAATCGACCGTGCTATGGGATATTGAATGACAAGGCACATTTAAGAATAGAGTGTCGAGCTCTTCCTTCGGGACCCACAATTCTGGACGAAGTTGCGAATGCTGTTTTTTGGATAGGATTAGTTCGCGGAGCCCGTGAAGAGTATGGAGACATTACTAAAAGGCTCGATTTTGATGATGCCAAGTACAATTTTTTGGTTGCCGCCAGACAAGGGCTCAATGCGGGCTTCCATTGGATTGATGATAAGCGAGTAAGTGCTCCTGAACTAATACTCGACACCTTGATTCCTCTTGCACGGTCAGGCTTAAGTGGCCGTGTTGAGTCGTCAGATTTGGATAGATATCTCGGTGTGATACAGGCACGAGTCGAAAGTCGGAGCACTGGGTCTGATTGGATGATCAGATCTCTGAATGATATGAAGCAGAGGGGGACACACTCAGAGCGCCTATCTGCAATCACGGCTGCCACTATCAGTTATCAAACAAGTCGAAAACCTTGCCACGAATGGGATCTGGCACGGTTAGACGAGGCTGGAGGATGGACTATGAATTATACAAAAGTAGAACAATACATGATTACCCAGCTCTTTACTGTACAGGAAGATGAGCTACTTGAGATGGTAGCGTTCCTGATGGACCGTAAGCAAATCAGACATGTACCAGTAGAGGATGATCAGCATCGCTTAGTGGGTCTCGTTTCGTATAGGTCAATTTTACGAATGCTTTCTGATTTTGGTGGCGAAGGGATAAAAGAAACTGTCCCAGTGAAATTGATCATGGATACAGATCCTATTACGGTGGCCCCTGAGACATCGACGCTTGAAGCGATCGATATCATGAGAAAACAAGGAGTGTCTTGTCTTCCAGTAGTGAAAGGGGAAAAACTTGTAGGGCTTGTTACTGAGGCTGATTTCATGGAGATAGCTTATCAGCTCCTTGAAGACAAATTAATAGAGGATCAACAGATCGAAGAATCCAATCCTGCCTCAACTTGATTGAATGCTTCTGCTAGTCTCCCTAAAGCTTCTGGGAGTTCTTCGGGGGGCAATCCAAACCCTAATCGCAAGTAGTTATCCATGCCGAAATGGTCTCCTGGTACCACCAGTATATCCATCTCTTTTCGGAGTTTTTGAGCAAAATTAGTTGAGTTTATTGGTGTTTTATAGTGAACGTAGCAAATCGCTCCAGCATCGGGACGGCGATACGTGTAACGATCCTCTTCGCTAGCCATCCACTCGGCAAGCAGGCTGAAGTTTTCTTTAATAATACATTGCGTTCGAGAAAAAATCTTTTGACGGGCTGAGGATTGAAGAGCAATACAAGCTAGAGTGTCCGAGAGGCTCGAAGGCGCTATTGTGGTGTAATCAGTTCGCCCCCACATGCTTTCTATTATTTCAGGGGGTGCAAGTATCCATCCAACACGTAGGCCAGGAAGGCCGTAGGCTTTCGATAGCGAATTGACAACGATTATACGATCAGTTTGGTTCCAGAAAGAAGGGGTTTGTTCGCCTTCAAATTCAGCCCCTTGGTAAACTTCGTCTGCTAAAATCCAGGCACCATAGTTTTCTGCTAGCTTAACAATCTCTGACATTGACTCGAGACTTAAGGTTGCTCCTGTTGGATTATTAGGATTAGTTACTAAAATGCATCGCGCTCCGTTTTGGAGGCAAAGTTTGAGTGCTTCTAGGTCAGGTTGCCACCCGTTTTCCTCAATGAGGCAGTAGGGTAGTATTGGAGACTTGAAACTTTTCAACAATCCTGGCACCTGCATGTAGTTAGGAAGCATCACTGCAACTGGGGTTTCGGGGTCGAGAAGATGCCAAAAAGCGACAAAATTAGCCTCAGCTCCTCCAGTGGTAACCAGTACTGAATCTTCAGTTGTACTTTGGTATAAACCGGCTATACGGCTTCGTAGCTCATCACTTCCATTTGATTGTCCGTAACCTAAGTGGATGTCCAATACTTCAGGTCCGTGATCAGTTAATTCCAAAAGCTTAGAGACGGATAGTGGATGTACACCACTCTCAGACAAGTTGAAGCGTACCCGATGTTCGTAAGTGGATTGCCATCTTTCCATAGTGAAAGGGCTGTAATCCATGTCTCAGTGCTCCTATTCGGTGTCAGCTATTATGTGGCTGAAGTTTTGGTGATTCTGATATTGGACATTAAGTATTCAGTTGAATTTGCAAGTCTAATATACGGTATACTTATAATACGTTATATATCTTATATTTGTTTGATATATGTAGATTTTAGACATTAATTCGGTTCCATGGAGCCGCTATGTTTTCTGTGTAGTGTCCAATCTCCTTTACCGTTGATCGGAGCGGGTACATGACACACGATTTACTCCCCCGGGAATTAGCCCTTAAGGGCTTAGATGGCAAAACGATTATCCTGGTGGTTTTGGATGGCCTTGGAGGATTGCCACATCCAGATACAGGTAAAACGGAGCTAGAATCAGCTTCGATTCCAAATCTAGACACCTTGGCTGCCCATAGCTCATTAGGAATGATCTGTCCTGTGGCCGAAGGAGTTACACCGGGTAGTGGCCCTGGGCATCTTTCTCTTTTTGGTTACGATCCTATAACCTCGATTGTTGGCAGGGGAATCTTAAGTGCTTTGGGTGTTGGTTTTGAGTTATGCCCAGGAGATGTAGCGGCCCGTCTTAACCTAGCCACTGTGGATGATAAAGGTGTCGTTATAGATCGCCGTGCGGGACGCCCCTCTGATCAAGAGGGCAGGAGGTTGGTGGATAAAATCGTAGGTCAGATCTCCCCACCTGATGGCGTGGAAGCAATGTTTATACACGAGAAAGAACACAGAATGGCTCTAGTACTTAGGGGCGAGGGCTTGGATGCTGGTATTCTAGACACTGATCCACAGAAAATAGGGTTGAAGCCTCTTCCAGTTATTGCTGCTGATTCTGCATCGACTTCTACGGTGAATATTGTTCAAGATCTTTTGGGCCAGATTGGAGATATTCTTACTGATGAACCCAGTGCCAATTCTGTACTGGCCCGAGGTTTTGCGAAGTTCTCTTCCTATTGGAGCTTTGAGGAACGTTATGGTCTCCGTGCCGTAGCTTTGGCCAAGTATCCTATGTACAGAGGAATAGCGAGACTTGTTGGTATGACAGCGGAAGGAGTGCCAAGCTCTAACGATGAAACCGTTGGCCTCCTAGAAGATTGCTATGGAGGATACGATTTCTATTTCCTGCACTTTAAGGATCCAGATTCTATGGGCCACGATGGTGACTTTGATGGTAAGGTTAAAGCTATCGAAGCTGTGGATGCTATCCTTCCGAGGATAACGTCTTTAAATCCGGATGTTCTGATAGTAACCGGGGATCACTCTACTCCTGCTATATATCGTGAACACTCTTGGCATCACGTTCCTGTGCTGATCGCATCTCAGTGGACAAGGCCTTCTGCTGACAAATTCAGTGAAACAAGCTGTCGAGGAGGAGATTTGGGGGTTTTTTATGGCAAAAATCTCATGTCACTGGCCCTAGCTCATGCTGTCCGTCTTGATAAGTACGGAGCCTGATGAGAAACACATATGGTGAGCGGGACAGTGGCGATGTAGTACTGTCCGTACCTGTCGAGCGCTTCACCCTCGACAATGGTTTGCGTGTTAATCTTTCCCATGATCATTCCACTTCAGTTGTGGCAATCAATCTGTGGTATGCTGTTGGATCTCGGAATGAGTTGCCTGGGAAAACTGGGTTCGCACATCTCTTTGAACACATGATGTTTCAGGGTTCTGCAAACGTTCCTAAGAACCGCCATTTTGAATTGGTGGAAAGAGCAGGTGGAACTCTAAATGCCACTACCTGGTTCGATCGCACCAATTACTTCCAGACAGTCCCTTCGCATCACTTGGAAATGGCTCTTTGGCTTGAGTCCGATCGAATGGGATGGATGCTCCCGGCAATGACTCAAGAAAAGTTGGACAACCAGCGTGATGTTGTCATAAATGAGAAAAAACAACGATATGACAACCAGCCTTATGGGGATTGGGACGAATGGATCCAGGCTATGGTTTATCCTAAAGATCATCCTTATAGCCACACGGTAATTGGTTCTATGGAAGACATTGAATCAGCAACCTTGGAAGATGTAAAAGATTTTTTTGAAACATTTTACGTACCCAACAATGCAGTTCTAACAGTATGCGGAGATTTCAACAGAGATGAAGCTCTTGATATGATAGATAAACATTTCGGTGAAATCCCCAGGGGTGATGAAATTCCTCCAATTCCTGGAGAGTTGAAGCTAGATCACATAATCGGATCCACAGTACGGGAGCAAATAGAAGCGGATGTACCACTTCCCAGAGTGCTGATGGCATTCCGCATTCCTCCATACGCCAACCCCGATTTCTACATAGCTAACGTTGCCGGTACCGTGGCCGGGTCAGGAAGGGCCTCAAGACTTTATCGTTCTCTCGTATGTGAACACAAGATAGCTAAGGATGTGATTAGCCATACACTGCCCCTTATGACTGGCGCAGGAATGTTTTTAGTGTGGGCTACTGGATTTTCTGGATCCAACCCATCAGAGCTTGAAGAAGCTTTAGCACTAGAACTAGAGGGGCTAGAGTCCGTAACAGAAGACGAAATTCAACGTGCCGTTGCGATTACTGAAACCAGTCTCATACGTGAAATCCAACGGGTAGAAGAGCGGGCTGATGTTATCTCGATGTTCGATCAATTCTTTGATGACCCCAGTAGGCTAAACAGCGAGCTAGAGCGCATACGGGCGGTAACCCCAGTACAAGTTTCGAAATTCACAAATGAATTCCTTGGACCTAACAATAGGGCGGTCCTGACTTATATACCAAAAACCTAGGATTAGCTATTAAGGAGATTATGTGAGCCAAACTCAAAGACTCTCAGTTCCTGCTCCCGGTGCTATCCGCCGTTTTGACTTTCCTCCTGTACAGATTGATCATTTTAATAATGGGCTCAAGTTGCTATCGGTTCAGACTCATAGGTTGCCTATTGTCACTGTAGGCCTGGTATTGGACGCTGGCGAGGCTACACTGGACGAAGATAAGGCTGGGTTGGCTGTACTAACTGGTGATTCACTAGAAGGAGGTACTACCGCCAGGTCGAGGGATGGCCTAGCAGAGGCAATGGAGTCCATAGGTGCCCATCTTTCTGTAAGGACTGGTTGGGATTCCACCATCATTTCTCTGTCGTGTCTCCCTGAAAGATTGGAAGAAGCCTTAAACATTTTAGCTGAAGTTGCCCTTTCTCCAAATTTTCCTGCTGATGAAGTTGATCGAATTAGGAAACAGCATTTAGCTGGCATTCAGCAGCGTAATATGGATCCTTCTGCTATGGCCACCGAAGCATTCCATAGATTGATTTACGCAGAAGGGGTTCCATACGGACGTCCTCTTGGAGGTAGTGTAGAATCTGCGGCTCCATTCAATCAGGATGCAGCCATGGGATTTGTAAAAACGCGATATAATCCTGGAAATGCTGGGTTAGTTGTAGTAGGCGATGTTGATCTCGATGATACTAATTCACTAGCTAAGAGTTGTCTGGGGGATTGGCAGGGACGCCCTATCACAAAGAAACCATTTGACCCAGAACCTAGATTCCGCGAGCGAAAAGTGGTCATAATTGACCGTCCAGGCGCTGTACAATCTGAGATTCGCATTGGACATGTGGGACAACCACGCTCGACTTCGGATTATTTTCCACTGGTGATCTTGAATACGATTCTCGGAGGCTCTTTCACGAGTCGCCTTAATCTTAATCTTCGCGAACGACATGGATTTACTTATGGAGTAAGATCAGGTTTTGCTTTCCGTCGTGATGCTGGACCCTGGACCATATCTACCTCTGTAGGAACACATGTTACAGCGGATGCTGTTAGGGAAGCATTAAAGGAGCTTGATGTCCTTATATCGGCTGGGCCTACTGAAGAAGAATTGGCAGCTTCCCGTGATTATATATCGGGAGTTTTCCCCCTGAGATTTGAGACCACCAATCAGATAGCTTCTCAAATATCGGAAATCATCATATATAATCTACCCAACGACTACCACACTACTTACAGAGATCAGATAAGAAATGTGAACTATGAACAGGTTATGGATGCTGTGCAGCGATGTATACGTCCCGATGAAATAACTGTGCTGGTGGTGGGTGATGCCAAAACGATTCGAAATCCTATAGAAAATCTTGGATCAGTGCCTGTGGAAGTCAGGGATTCTATCTAAGTAATATCATGCTCCTTAATCTTTGCAACTCTTATCTCCGATCTGTGCATCCTAATGATTAACGGTGGCATAGAAAATGCGATCATTATCATGAATAATTCATGAGGGCGCATTAATTGGAGGTCTATACGTGACTGAATCAGTGAAATTACAGGTCATGCCAGGAGAGGCAGCTAAAGAACATAAAAAAATACTCGGCAATCTAGATGATGTGGAAGTCGTTCAGGCTTTTTTAGCCGATGACGAGCGTGCATTCGGAGAGATAGTCAAACGTTATGATTCTCGCCTACTTAATTTTGTATATCGTACTATCGGTGACAGAGAACGTGCTCGTGATTTAGTCCAAGAGACTTTTGTTAGAGTTTATAGGCATATCCACCGATTTGATCAAACCAAGAAATTATCGACTTGGATATATACTATTGCTGGAAATCTTGCCAAGAATGAACTACGAAATAGATCTCGTAATCCACTTGTACTGTTTCAGGCGATTAAGAAGAACTGGGAATCCGACCATCGTCCCTTAGAATGGGAAGATTATTCCTTTAAACCTGACGATCTTTATCACAAACGTTTACTGAAAGATCTCGTTGAAAAGGCAGTCACAGAACTTCCTGAGCATCATAGGATTGTTTTTGTGCTACGTGAACTTGAAGGTAAAACTTATGATGAGATAGCAGAGATCACTGGTTGCAATCTGGGTACAGTTAAAAGCCGATTGAATCGTGCGCGTAATAATTTTGCTCGACTAATAAGGCCTTACCTAGGCTAGGCAATAGAAGTCAGTTGGGGTGGGGGTGGATATTTTTATCACCAGAGACAACATACTGTGATTGGGCTACTACCTATATCAATGATCGGACAGGGAACACTGCGGCACCTCTCTACGTAATAACTCTCTACGTAATAACTCATTTCGATAGATGGCCTTGGATTTTTAGTATCTAGGATAGGAGATTGCTTACTGCTATGCATTGCTCGGAATTTTTGCACCGGTTTTCCGAGTTTTATGATGCCCCTGCAAGTGCGCCCATCCGAAAAATTGCGGAAGCTCATATGGATGAGTGTGAAGGGTGTGCTAACTACGAGGAGATTATCTCTAGGGGCGTTAAGATTCTTCGGACTATGCCTCGTGTAGACTTACCAGAATCTTTCCATCCTCGTCTTCAACATCGCCTATTCCACATTGAAGATGATAATGAATTTCCTAGTAAGGGAGATAATCCAGTATTATCGGTCGTAAAAGCTTTTGTCTTTGCAGTAATCATAATGATTATCGCTTGGCTTCCTAGGATATTAAATGACACACCAGAGGTAATTATCCCAGCGATAATCGTTTCGAATCCACCCAAGTCAGAGACCTTATTATCTAATGATAATTGGGTATTCCCGGCCAGAGCTCCTGTTAACTTGCATAATGGTCTTTGGTCGGATCCCAATTCACTTCTTTATGAATATTCTCCCATGGGAGAGCGTTATCGGAACAACTCAGTGTTCCGACGAACAGGTATCGATTGAAAAACCTAATTCAATGATAATTTTTGTTAAACAATGACTAAATCTCGCCCAAAAATTATTGATCGAGAGTATGGGGGTGGAGTTTTCTTTCTTTGGGGTGAGGATGAGTATAGCAAGGGAGAAGCTGCGAACGAACTCGTAGGGCTACATCTGGATGAGTCGACAAGAGACTTCAATTTAGATGTCATTCATGGTTCGGATATCAATATTGAAGATTTATCCCGCATGGTTGCTACTCCCCCTATGATGGCTGAGTGGCGGGTGGTCATGGTCAAGGGCTCTGAGGCCTTAGCAGGTTCTTCTCGTGCTCGAGATCTGGTATTAAGTATAGCCGAGTCTCCACCACCAGGCCTAGCTCTAATACTTACTGCATGTATACCCAGTGGATCCAAGGCTAAATTCTACAGTAAGCTCAAAAAAATCGCACAATCTATAGAATTTCCTGCTATCACCGAAGATGATGTACCAGGATGGCTTATGGATCAGGCAGAATCTTGTTTCGCTATGGAGCTGGCACCAGAAGCAGCTAGAGCTATCGCTAGTGGTGTTGGGGCTGATCTCGGAATTTTATCGCAGGAACTGAAGAAACTAACTGATTTTGCGAGCGAAGATGATGTTATAACTATTGAACACGTACATGAAGCTGGGACTATTATTCCCAAAGCAGATCGTTGGCACTGGTTTGATTTAGTAGGTGGAAGAAAATTCAATGAAGCGTCTCGGGAACTCCCCATTCTACTTTCTCAGGGAGAGAGCGGAGTCGGTCTGACCGTAGGGCTTGCTACTCATTTTCTTAGAATTGGTATTGTAGTAGAACAAGGCAAGAAAAGTCTTGAGGAAGTGCTTCCTCCACACCAGAAATGGCTATCTCGACATATAGAACGCCAGGCTGACGGTTGGACTTCAGCTGCCATCAGAGAAGGAATTCTGGGGCTCCTTCGAGTCGACCGATTATTAAAGGCGAGTTCTTTCTCAGACCAACATCACCTTGAAGAATGGCTGTTAGGCCTTATGGTTTTCAAAGATATTATGGATAAGTCCAACTAAAAAATGTTTCTTCGATCTAAGGGTGTCACTGATTTTTTAGTTTTTATGACTCGGAAATACCCTCTAAAAAACTTTGTAAGACAAGTCTTAATATTTTCATTGTTCTCCTCTATTGCTCCAGGCCTGGCAAGTGGCCAACAAGGATTAGACATGGTCGATGCTTTAGCTATTTCCGGACGCACCGAAGAGGCTAGAACTGTTCTAGAAATATGGTGGAACAATGACAGAGAGGAATCCGGCAGGAGCGATCAACAACGTGGTTTATGGCTTCGAGCAGTCTTAACGGTAGATCCAAATATGGCAACCTTAGACTATCAGCGTCTTGTAGTTGAGTATCCGGGCGGGCCATACTCAGATAAGGCTTTAGTTCGCTTGGCAATGATTGCTAAGGCTGACGAGAGATTGCTAGATGCGGCAAGATATTATAGGAGCCTCTTACAAGATTATCCCCAGAGTACAGAACGTGTGAGGGCAATACAATGGCTCTCTGACTATTCGGAAGAGATTAATAAAATGGATAGTTTTGTTGCACAGAACGAAACCGATTCTTTAGCGGTTGGTGCGGCACACACAGTTCAGGTTGGAGCTTTTTCTACTAAAGAACGTGCTCACAAGCTTGCTCAAATTTTAACTCAGGCTGGATTTAAGGCTCGTGTAGTTCAAACTGAAGGAAATTCGCTAGTTCGAGTTCGTATAGGCCATTTCACCGATCTTTCAACAGGGCATGAACTCATAACCAAGATCGAAAGATTAGGATATGATGCTACGATAGTGTCGGGTATAGCTAAAGAGTATTTGATTAAATGATTATGACGGGTTGAATGTAAGAGTTGAATATGGCATTAGATAATTGTCATACAGAAGTCGAGTTACCTGTGCATGGCCTACACTGTGCTGGTTGTGTTGTTTCTGTAGAACAATCCCTTACGGAAGTAGAAGGTGTGTGTGAGGTCAGTGTGAGCCTAGTCGGAGGAAGTGCTCAACTGAAGGTGGATTCAGAAGTTGTCGATCTGACAAGTCTCATCGATGCGATAGTGCAGGCTGGATACAAGGTACCCTTACTAACACAAGAAGTATCAATCCGTGGCATGACATGCGCTGGTTGTGTTCGACGAGTGGAAATGATACTCGATAAAGTACCTGGTGTCATTTCATCTAATGTAAATTTAGCTACTGAATCTGCCTGTATCGAGTACATACCTGGAATGCTCGATTCTACCGTGATGCGTGATATTGTTTTGGCTGCTGGTTACGAATTAGGAACAAGCGCTGATACTGAGCTTGTCGAAGATGCTATAAGGCACCGAGATGAGGAACGGGAACGGGAGGCAAACAATCTCCTTAGGAGATTTTGGGTAGGAGCTTTCTTGAGTATTCCTGTTGTCATTATTGGGCATGCTAATTTTATTCCAGGCCTCCATAACATTGACCATATCACCATGCGTTGGCTTTGGGCTCTGAGTGGATCCCTCACGGTTCCCATTATGTTATATGTGGGAGGTAGTTTCTTTGTCGGTGGATGGTCTGCTTTCCTGAGACATAATGCCAACATGGATACCCTGGTGGCTACTGGTACTGGAGCGGCTTGGGTGTATTCAACTGTAGTGGTAGCCTTTCCATACCTCTTTCCTGAAGGTACCGGACACCCTTTTTACGAAGCTACTGCGGTTGTCATCACTCTGGTTGTCCTGGGCCAATATCTGGAAGCCCGAGCAAAGGGACAGACTTCCCAAGCTGTTCTCAGGCTCATGGACCTACGTCCCCTAGTGGCTCGTGTAATAAGGGATGGTGCCGAAGTAGAGGTTTCTGCTTCCAATGTTAAAGTTGGAGAGATAGTTGCAGTTCGTCCTGGTGAAAAAGTGCCATTGGACGGGTGTGTCCAAAAAGGCCAGAGTGCTGTGGACGAATCTATGGTTACGGGTGAGAGCATTCCTGTGGAGAAAGGACCTGGGGACGAGGTTGTGGGTGGTACTATTAACATGACCAGCATATTCTATTTCCAAGTTGAGAGAGTCGGCCGAGAAATGGTTCTGTCTCAGATTGTGGATATGGTCCGGAAGGCTCAGGGTGCTAAACCGCCAATACAACGAGTCGTGGATATAGTAGCCAGTTATTTTGTGCCTTCAGTGATGATTATTTCGATTACATCTTTTGCAATCTGGTATACTTTTGGCCCAGAGCCAGTACTGAATTATGCTATGGTGGTAGCTGTTACCGTTATGGTAATTGCTTGTCCTTGCGCGTTGGGTTTGGCCACGCCTATCTCTATCATGGTGGCAGTGGGTAAGGCAGCGGAGCGTGGAATCCTTATTCGTAATGGAGATGCGTTACAGTTAGCTCGTTCGGTGGACACGGTGATTTTTGATAAGACGGGTACCGTAACGCAGGGGAGACCTTTTCTGACTGATGTTGTACCTATAGATGGTATTTCGGAAAAAGAACTCCTGAGTTTATCTGCTACTGCTGAAACAGGTTCGGAGCATCCGTTAGCTAGGGCAGTGGTCGAAGCTGCTGAAACTAGAGGTGTTGATCTAGCAGAGATGTCTGAATTTGAAACATTACCAGGCCTAGGCATTAGAGCTAAAGTCTATGGCCAGCAAATACTGATAGGGACACAGGACTTGCTTGAGCAGTCTGGAGTGGATACGAGTATCATGGAAAGGCAAGCTTCTCAACTGGCAGAGGCAGGCCGCACCCCCATATTAGTTGCTGCAGAGAGCCAACCCCTGGGGGTACTAGGGATTGCTGATCAGATTAAAGAAGATTCAGCTGATGCCATTAAGAGGCTTCAAGGAATGGGCCTAGATGTGATAATACTCTCGGGAGATCACGAGGCTACAACACATGCGGTGGCTCGGGAGGTAGGTGTGAAATCGTTGTTCGCACGTGTTCTTCCGGAACATAAGGCTCAGAAGATCAGGGAGCTCCAAAATCAGGGGAGAAGTATTGCTATGGTTGGCGATGGAATAAACGATGCGCCTGCATTAGCTCAGGCTGATGTGGGTGTTGCTATCGGTACCGGTACGGACATAGCTATGGAGGCCAGCGATGTGACACTTATGGGTGGATCGCTCGAGGGGGTGGTTGAAATGATGGAGATTTCTGAAGCCACTTTCAAAAACATCCGCCAAAATTTGTTTGGTGCTTTCATTTACAATACGCTGGGGATTCCTGTTGCCGCCGGTGTTTTATACCCTTTCTTAGGAGTCCTATTATCACCTGTGATTGCTGGTGCAGCCATGGCATTCAGTTCTGTGACAGTTGTTGCTAATGCTAATCGATTACGAAAGTTCATGCCTCGTGGTGTGGTAGCCTAGGGCAGTGATTATTTTACGGATATCAGAAATCCGGCATGGAGAATCCAGATAAATGTTTCTGGCATTAGACGTTGTGCTTGTGAATGTTGGGGCTGTTGTGGCTATTACTTGGGTAGTTTGGTACTTCTGGTTATCTGGAAACAGGTAGCGCTAGCCTTTATGAAAATTTTTTCCTTACCGAATGCTAAAGACTGACGACACTCCACTGATGCGCCAGTGGCGAGAAGTGAAATCTCGTAATAGGGATTCTTTATTATTTTTCCGAGTCGGGGACTTCTACGAACTTTTTTGGGATGATGCAGAAGAAGGTTCTCGTCTCCTTGGCCTTACTCTCACCTCTCGTAATAATGGTGCTGCTGCACGAGTGCCTTTAGCTGGAGTGCCAGCAAAGGCACTGGATAACTATTTGAGCGAGCTGGTTAAGTTAGGTAGAAAGGTGGCCATCTGTGATCAAGTAGAGGATCCATCTGAGGCTAAAGGTATTGTTCGTCGTGAAGTTACTGAAACAGTAACTCCAGGGACCGTTCTTCAGGACACACTCCTTACTGCAAAACGGAATAATTTCTTGGTCGCTCTAACAGAACCCAACCAACAGAGGGTAGGTGTTGCTACTCTGGATATTTCTACAGGAGAACTTTCTGCACAGGCCGTACTACTAGCGGAACTAAAGGATGAAATAGGCAGGCGGGATCCAACTGAACTTCTTCTGCCTCGATCGCTTGAAAAGGTAAATTTTCTGAAGGATTTTCGTAACAATCAGAATATATCAACAGAGGCCAATGGATCAGATTCTCTTTTAGGTATCCTCCATACTTACCGAGACGACTGGATATTTAACTACGAAATTGCAGCCGGCCAGCTAAGGAGTCAGTACGGTGTACAGAGTATAGATACTTTCGGTTTTTATGATGATGACGATCATATACTGGTTTGTGCCACTGGGGCACTTTTAGCCTATGTGACCGAGATTCGGCCAGGAGGACTAGAGCACCTGCGCTTTCCTCAGATCATCCATCGTGGGAGCACCATGTTTCTCGATGAAATGACTCGTCGAAATCTTGAATTAGTTGAACCCCTACGATCAGGTGATGAAGGTGCGACCCTCATATCTGTGCTAGACGAAACCGTCACAGCTTTGGGGGCTCGTGCTCTCCGTCGCTGGGTTCTTCATCCTCTAGTGGATGCTGAAGAAATTTGGAAGCGTCAGGATGCCGTGGCAGAGCTTTTTAACGACTCTGAACTTAGGGATTGTTTCCGAGAGTCCCTAAGTCACGTCGCCGACCTCGAGCGATTAGCTGGTAAGATAGGGGCTGGGCGCGTCTTGCCCCGTGAACTTCTGGGATTGGCTCGTTCTTTGAACGCACTGCCCACAATCAGGGACCTTGGCAAGGCTACGGAAAGTATTTTTTTAAGTACCTTGCTATCAAAGATGGACATTCTTGACGATGTCCTTGAGGAAATTGAAAATGCTATTTCAGTTGATTCACCGGCCACCCTCCAAGATGGTGGTGTTATACGGGAAGGTTATTCGGAAGAGTTAGATGATCTTCGTTATACACGGAACAATGCCAGAGATTTTATAGCTACTCTTCAGGAGCGAGAGCGACAACATACAGGCATATCTTCTCTAAAAGTTGGTTTTAACAAGGTTTTTGGATACTACTTAGAGATTACGAAAGCCAACTTAGACAAGGTTCCTGAGGGTTACATTCGTAAACAGACGTTAGCCAATTCTGAGCGCTATTTCACTCTGGAACTAAAGGAGTGGGAAGATAAAGTTTTTGATGCCGAATACCGCATAGAGAAACTGGAGGCTGAGCTCTTCGGTGAAATTCGAATATGGATAAAGACTGAAGTGAAACGCATCCAAAAAGCTGGCGTTCTTTTGGCTGACTTAGATGTTTTTACAACTCTGGCACATGTGGCTGACCGAAGGCAATACGTACTCCCCGAGGTCCATACGGGTTTCGAATTGGAAGTTGAAGCTGGTCGCCATCCAGTTGTGGAAATAATGATGCCCACTGAGTCGTTTATTCCCAACGACTTATTTATGGATAATAACGGACGCATAGTAATTCTCACCGGGCCTAATATGGCAGGTAAATCGACAGTGCTTCGACAGATAGGGCTTATCCAGATGATGGCTCAAATCGGGTCTTTTGTTCCAGCAAAACGAGCCAGACTGCCAGTATGCGATAGAATATTTACTAGAGTAGGTGCTTCTGATAACCTAGCCCGTGGACAGTCTACATTTATGGTAGAAATGAATGAGGCGGCTTCAATAATCTACGGTGCTACGGATAAGAGCCTGGTACTTCTGGATGAGATAGGAAGGGGTACTAGCACTTACGATGGAGTTTCTATTGCATGGGCCATCACTGAACATATTCATGAAGAAGTTGGCTCCAAGACTATCTTTGCTACCCATTATCATGAACTCACACAACTAGGGGATTTGCTCTCGGGGGCAAAGAATATGAACGTGGTTGTACGAGAGTCAGGTGATGAAATTGTTTTTCTTCGAATGCTTAAAGATGGTGCAACAGATCGCTCTTATGGAATTCAGGTAGCACGTCTAGCGGGCTTGCCTCCTGAAGTTATTGCACGTGCAAGGGAACTTCTGGTGGAATTGGAGGGAAAACATTCCAGAGAAGATGATAACTCGGATGACCTCGAGGGTCATCCTGCAGTTGTATCCTCGCACGATCAGCCGTCTTTTTTTACGGACGAAGAGTTACGTGCTCTGGGTATATTAAGGGATATTGATCCGGAAAATATGACGCCGAGAGAAGCTTTGGAAATCTTATTTGACCTAAGAGGTAGATCCTGAAAGATAGACATATAGTGTGCCGGTTTTCGTTAGGCCAAAGTCTCCATGTTTACGGGTCTCAGTTGTCACGTTCCATCTTCAATTGTTTTGTGTCGATTATTAGTGCGTCAATGTTTGTAGGTGTATTGAGTTGTACTGGTGAATCTGATATTGAAAACCCTTCACCCTTATCAGTTTCAATTCCGATAGAATATCCTTTGGAAATGTGGGACCAGGGTATTGAGGGACACTGTATTCTTAAGGTTCGTGTAACAAATTCAGGTGATGTAGATAGTGTGATAATATTAGAATCAAGCGGGCATATCGCTTTTGATTCCTCTGCCATCCAAGGTGCGAAGGCAATGAAATTTAGCCCTGCTCGTAGGAATGGAGAAAATATTGAGGTGTGGGCTCAAGTCCCAGTTCACTTTTCTAAGGAGCAAGAACCTTGAAGATAAACAAATTATGGCACATGATTCTGACATTTGCAGTGCTCCTGTGAAAGTAGTTGTCCTTTTGGGTGGGGAGTCGTCAGAGCGTAACGTATCTCTGGTTTCAGGATGTCAAGTTGCGGATGCTTTGAGGAAAGCAGGCCACGATGTAGTGGCAGTGGATTCCGCGAAAGACGTTTTATCCGAGTCCGATGAAAGGAATATTATGGCTGCAGGTGTTCAGGTTAGCCCTCCGATCACCGACACACGCTCTACGGGACATTCTCAGTTAGCGTTTTTGGTAAAACAAGAGGAATTTATCCGAGCTGACCTCGTTTTTCCTGCACTCCACGGTGGCATAGGTGAGAATGGCACTCTCCAAGCCTTGCTGGACATAAACGGTATTCATTATGCTGGGAGTGGAATGCTTGGATGTGCACTGTCTATGGATAAGGATTTAACTAAACGCATCCTCCGCAATGCGGATCTTCCTACTCCTGATTGGTTAGTTAGCCCTACTGCAGATGAGGTTATGGATATCCTGGATGTTCCAGTAATTGCTAAGCCAGTTGATGGGGGATCATCAGTGAGATTGTCCTTGCTCCGAGATCAGGCCGAAGTAGCTACTGCTGTAAATGAAGACTCCCAAGCTCCTTCTCCCATGATGTATGAGTCATACATCGAAGGTCGTGAATTTACGGTGGGTATTTTAGGTGACGAAGTTCTCCCTGTTGTTGAAATAGTTCCTAAGCACGAGCTTTTTGATTATGAATGTAAGTATCAAGCGGGAATGGCTGAAGAGATAGCCCCGGCCGATATTCCAGAGGGGCTAGCTAATATTCTTCAAAATCGAGCCCTGGAAGTTCATCGCCTATTACACCTACGTGATTTTTCGCGAGTGGATTTTATCGTGGATAAGGATGGGGAGTCTTGGTGCATCGAGGCCAATGCACTTCCAGGACTTACTGGCAACAGCCTTCTTCCTAAAGCTGCCCTAGCGAATGGTATCAATTTTTCTGATTTGTGTGACAGGATAGTATTTCTTGCAGGCCAGAGAATTATGACACAAGGTCTTTGATCATAACAGGATATGTGGCTGGCGGCAGCATAAATATCAACTATCAGTTGACTCCTTGGGTCAAACGGTTGCTGATAGCCAATATTGTTGTTTTTGTGCTTACTTCGATTGGCGATGAAAGATTAATCTTTAGGTGGTTTTCTTTTCAATCTTCCGAAGTTCTGTTTCGTCCTTGGGGTGCTGTCACTTACATGTTTCTTCATGGCGATTTCTGGCACTTATTCATGAATATGTTAGTGTTATTTTTCTTCGGTCCACCTCTTGAGTCCAAATGGGCATCCAGTGTATTTGTCAAATATTACATAATATGTGGACTCGGTGGTGTTGCACTCAGCTTCTTCTT
>CEUZ01070591.1_pt1 | contig 17653 bp, 29 predicted proteins | sample 361511 | NCBI WGS metagenome assembly CEUZ01 (sample SAMEA2622822, study PRJEB7988) | marine metagenome | biome: marine biome (ENVO:00000447); feature: surface water layer (ENVO:00002042); material: "saline water (ENVO:00002010), including plankton (ENVO:xxxxxxxx)" | depth 5 m
GAGATAAATGGTGTACGCGCATTCGAGTGTAAGAATTGTGGCACAGCTTTTAAAATGAAGAAGGCTAGGCGCGGCCCTAAAAAGAAACAAGTAGAAGATTTTACGACACTAAAAAAGGGCGATTTGATTCGTGTAGTTGGTGGGAGTGGTACTTACTATATTAGTGAGAGCGGCGATAAACATTATTTCACAGACAGGGGAAAATATATAGTTTCGTCAATAGATAAAAATGGCATTGTAGCAAACGGACCATGTGGTATGTGTTATCTTTATATGGGCAAAAAGAAACGCTCGAAGCTATTGGACACTATGTGGAACGCGCCGCACAAAATCATACTACTACAAAATGATGCCGACGAGCGATCACGTCTCAGCTAACCCACGTCTCACCCTATCCTCTTATATCGCTCAGATGTCTACAGTCAGTCAATTTGGGCAATCATAGTTTAGCTAGTACGCTATATTCAATACTAGGAGGCATTATATAGAGGCTCAATAATGACGCTTTTTGTATCGAAAACACGCTAAAATACCTAATAAACAAGGGATTATGACCATTATGTAATGCTTATTGCGCCAGCACGACTTTTAAACAGAAAATAACATCTCCCCAAAATTCTGTTTTGATTACATAGTGTTGTGTACTATTATAGTTTAATATAAGGGAAATATTAGACTGGATAGTCCCTAGACATGGTGTATAATACAGTGGGAAGCGAACCCACATAGTCTGGCTCTATTTTGTGTAATTGGGAAGAAAACCCACATTAAATAGAAACCGCTATAATAAAATTTAGAAAAGGGGAGAAAATGTCAGACCCAGTAAACAACAATCAGCAAATACAACAAGATATGGACCCAGTGATCCACGAGTTAGAGAAACAAGGAATATCTTTTAATACCAGAGAGGGCGATTTTACTGGACTGGGGGATGTTCTGGAATCCACGCTACAAACATTTGGTGTAACAGAAGAGCGTTTCAAGAACTGGTTCAACCTTAGAGAATGTAATTGCAACAAAAGAAAGAAGTGGCTCAATAATCTGTTTTCTTGGAAAAAACGTAAAGATGAGGGTTGACATTGACGATAACTAGTGTATAATGGGGTTATCGAAACCAACCATAGGAGATTGAAAATGATTGCGAATAAGGCTTTATTTCTACACTTAGAACCACACATGTTAGACGCTGATTCTGGCGTTACTATTGAGATTAAATTACAGGATGAAGGTGTCGTTGTTGATGCTTGGAGTTTAGATGACTGTATAGAATCTACTTGGGAAACTTACAGTGACCTTGGTGTTGAAGTAAGGGAGATTGAAGATGAATGATGAACTACAGTATAAACGAGCCTATGATAGATTGAAGATGAGCAAGAGCCTAGCTACTTATATTGCAGATGACATCAATGAAAGACTAGTATACCGTAACGAGGATAGTGGGACTGACTACCACATTTACGCAAATTTGATACTAGACGCTGTTGACGCATACTATGAAATTGGACATTAGAGGAAGTTGAAGATGAGTAAACCATTTAAGGAAACCGTAGAAGAGCGCGCAAAGCGTGATCCTGAGTTCAGGAAAGAATTAGAACTTGAAATGCAGGAGTGGGAACAGGAAGAAATTAACGAGATGCTAGGATCTGATGACAACCTCCCGTGGTAATAACTGGTGACTGGGGTATTTACCATTCAAGGTTGAATGTGAGTGCAATAAAAGGAAATTCAGGGATCACCCTATAGTCAAGGAATATAATCTAGTGACAATATTAAACGATGCTGAAGTAATTTGTCAAGACTGTTTAAAAGTTGTTAGCGTTAAATATAAGTGTTACGACGAGGGCGAAGTGGTGTATAAATGTTACGAGTGTGCATTTGAAAATAGCCATCTTGCCTAGTGGTGTGAGTCTGCATACCCGAAAGGGAGGACTGGTGTGACGAGCCAGCTAGGTGAGTTTTTAAAAAATCTAAAGTTCTCTATTGACAATGAGCGATAACACTGTATAATAGAGGCACAACACACAAAGGGGCAAAAAATGTGGAAGACAATCTTATCCTACAGTATTAGAGCGTTGTGTTACTTAGGGTGGCATTTATGGGAATATGTATATAAGAGCAATGGCTCGCACTCCCATAGAAAATGCAAAAGATGCGGGGTCACTCATGTCAAAGAAAACTATAGCAATTGGAAGAAGGCTTAGCAATGAAGAAACAGGTTACGCTGACCGTTGTTCAACAAGGACCAAAAAATCACTGTAGATACAGAGTCAAAAAGATTGTGAACTCTGTTGCATGGAGTATTGGTTCTTATCTTTCTAAGGAGCAAATGGAACAAATTGTAGCAGATAAATTCGATCCTGTAACAATTGTTGTTCAATAATGAGCGAACTGTTATACAGATTTGTGCAGTATGTATGGATCAAAGGATTATTTGGGAGAATTTTTGAAAAAAATTGAAGTATGACCTTGACAACGCCGATAACTATGGTATAATCGAGTCATACCCGGCAGGATACCCACATCAGTAATGATTAAGGCAAACAGATCCTAGTAGCAGAGGCTTGAGGCTACTATCCTGTCTTTTGTTTAACCAACCACAAGGAAATTAGGAATGAAACTGGACACTACCCCCCAAGACGTTGCCGTCGCTGGTGATTTTGAAACTTCTGCTTTTGGCATGGAAGCATCAGCACATGCCTTCGACATTATTGCAGACAAGATTTACACCTACAAAGAGCGTGCGGTAATCCGTGAAATCTCTTGTAATGCACACGATGCCCATGTGGAGGCTGGTAATCCACAGCCCTTCGACGTGCATCTCCCGACCCAGCTAGAGCCGCATTTTTGCGTCCGTGACTATGGAGTCGGTCTGTCAGATGAAGATGTGCGATTTGTTTTCTGCAACACATTCAAGTCCACTAAGCAAAATACCAATGAGCAAATTGGGTGCTTAGGGCTAGGCAGCAAATCACCCTTCTGTCTGACTGATAGCTTCACGGTCAGGAGCTGGCACGGTGGAATGTGCCGTACATACTCGTGCTACCGTGACGAGCAGCGTAAACCTAACGTGGCTCTGCTCACTGAGGTCCAGAGCGACGAACCTAACGGTCTGGAAGTCTCTTTCACCATTGAAGATAAGTGGTATGAATTTGAGAAAGAAGCAGTAAATGTTTTTCGCTACTGGAGTTACACTCCTAATATTAACAATCAGAATGTTATTGATCGAGTGGAAGCATGCCGTAATGAATATAAGTTTACTGGGTCAGACTTTGGCCTGTCCTCCAGTTGGGGGAGTATGGTCGCTATCATGGGTAATGTCGCCTACTCAATCCCTGATGAGTTGGATGAATTCGATGTGGATGGTTATCTCAGGTTTGACTTGGGAGAGATCAGCTTCGATGCGGGGCGTGAGTCCCTGAGTCTGGACGACCGAACCAAAGCGGCCATCAAGGCTAAGTTTGAGTCAGTCAAAAATAAACTGGCAGATGAGGCGGCCCAGCAAATTGATGCCCTGCCTACAGCATGGGATAGGGCTAACCTCGCGTACCAGTTGAAGTTGGGTAGTCTTGGTAGATTTATTAAAGCCGACATGACTAAGTATGAACTTCCAGAACCATCTGAGGAGATCATGTACTTTGCAAGAAGTTATCGTTCAACCGACAAGAGCGAAACAAAACGTCTGCCACTCGGAGATAATATCACATACTACGAGTTTAAGCCGAGAATGCAATCTCGTATCCGTAGTCACATCAAGGACTTCAATAGGCACACGATGGTTCTGCTCACTAAAAAGCAGATCACTGAGCTTGGAATCCCTAGTGACCTCCTCCACGATCTGGATGATCTACCTAAAGTATACCGATCTACCGGGTCAGCAGGATCTACAGTCAAGACATTTACTTTTGACAAGCAAAATGAGGGTTGGCGTAGGGATCGGGATTTCTGGGACGAGAACACTACAGAAGTAGACGGTAGCGAGATGGTCTACGTTGAGATTAATCGCTTCAACCCCTGTGGAAATAGCGTTGGTAGAGTTTTTGATCTATGTAGTAATCGTGGGATTAAGAGGGCTATAGAAAGCATGGAAAAGGCAGGAATAACTGTCCCCACTATTCATGGACTGAAAAGCGCACACCTCTCCACAAAGGCATTTAAAAACGGCAACTATACGACCCTCAGTGAGTTCATGATTAGAGAGGTTAAAAAGATTGCCCTTAAGACTAAGCCAGTCTACAGTGACTGTGACTACGAACTGGTGCAGGCTCTTGCTAAGTGCTATGAGCATGAAGACTTGACGCTGTGGAGTGAGCTTAATGCTCTCAAGCCAGACAGGAATCTGCTCAGTTTGTGCAGGATGTGTGACTTGGAGATGGAAGAAGATACGTTGATCCAAGAACTGCATGAACAATTCTTCAAGCAGTATCCAATGATCAAACTGCTTAGCTACTATGATGTTACGAATAGAGACAACAAAGAAACTATCGCCCAGTATATCAATGGAGCAATTAAAAATGATTAAAGACCCAGTACAAAAGGGACCGACCTCTAAGAAATTAGACAAGGACAAGAAGGTAATGAAGCCTAAAGAGGAATTAACTATCCCTGATGATAAACTAAAAGAATTTGTTGGGCATGTTAAAAACTTATTTCAAATAGATGCTAACAAATTATGGGAGAACAGATTTAGAATAAATGTTTGGACAGAAACATATAGTGAGGAAAATAACGTAGTTCCTAAGTATAATATCGTTAAATCCTTCTTTGTCCATTATCACAATGGTGTTATTATCGACAAGACTATTCAACCAAAACCAAAAGAAGAGAAAATTTTCTAAAGATTTACCTTGACATCGACGATGTATAGGATATAATAGAGAGAGTAAAGAAGCCAATCACTTTTATTTTAAGCAGAGGAAAAGATTAAGATGCTTACTCACATTAAGGATGCGAAGAATCACTGGACGGTTGTTATTGGAAGTCAGTCTTACCAGTTCGATCATACCCATTGCGAATACGAGGGGCTAGTCGAATGTGTTAAGGTTGGGGACGAGGATGAGTTTCTGGAATTGCTGGAGACTGGGACAGTCATTGAGAATTGGAGTGAGGGCGACTTCGAGTTCCGAGACGGCTTTCTCTATTACGAGGATGAGCAGGTGGCTAGCCAGCCAACTAATCGAATCCTCCAACTTATTAAAAATGGGTGGGACCACAAGCCTATGTTGGCTTATCTGGACCGTCTGTATCAGAACGTCAGCAATCGCGCTGTAATGGAGTCATACGACTGGTGCGCCCATAAAGGTCTGCCAATCACTCCTGATGGATGTCTGGTTGGTTATAAGGGAGTCTCTGTGTATAGTGGTGCGGATACCACTGATAAGATGGGGCGACCTCTTCAGGATGGGGATTTGGTAGATAAGTACACGGGAAATTCTTTCCGTAACAACGTCGCTGATGAGTGTAATATGAATCGACGTAAGGTTAGCGATGACTGCACTCAGGGGTGTGCTGCTGGCCTACACGTAGGCACTTACGAGTATGCTTCTGACTGGGCTGGTAATGGAGGAAAGGTCGTCCTTGTTAAGTTCGATCCTGCCGACATCGTTAGCGTTCCAACTGACTCTGACTTCCAGAAGATGCGGGTCAGTGGATATACTGTCATCGGGGTTGCTCGTGACATAATCGAAGAAGAAGTGTATGAAGATGAGTACGATGAGTACTCAGATGAAATCGAGAATACATACGATACTTTCTAATCGTGGTTGGTTAGATGTGGGAGGGGAGAGGGGTTAACCCCCCTCTCCTTCATCCCCTTTTTAGGAGTGACAGACATGGACACGGATCGTCAGAATGATAAGAGAGATGTAGACTGGATGATAACACAGGTTGCGGTTGCTATAGACTACTACGAGAGAGCAATTGATTCTGCCTTCTCTATTAAAGAGGTAGAGGAGTATGAGGATAATATCCATAAATTGATGTCTCAAATGAAAGAACTGGAGCGAGGACGTGACAAATAGCCCAAACTTACAAGAAATAACTTGCGACAATAAGGACGAAGATAAATATAACCCACATGACCATATTTATTTGTGGTTAGAAACGGGTGAGTTGGATGGAGTACCTGAAGAAAACAATGACTGGGAAGGCGCATAAGGTGCAACTATTTGATGTCTTCTGTAAAAAACCAACCACAAAACAACTGGATCTTCTTCTTGATGATATTTTTGTCCGGGTTGGTTGCTGTTTATGATACGGTTTTAACTATCGTATTTGCGCAGTTTCTACCAGAGATGGAACAGAATCCAGTAGCGTCAGCGGTAATAAACTACGGAGGAGTTCCCCTGTTAGTTCAAATCAAAGCCGCAGGAACGATACTTGCTGCCGCAATTATGTGTAGGTTAGTCTATACAAAATATAGAGTAACTATTTTACCAGTATTTATTATTCAGCTACTCCTTTTTGGATACCTAACATTTTACACTCAGGACAGTTTAATATCTGATGACGCATGGAGGACAGTTGAAAAGTTTGTTGAGTTTTATCGAGGAAGTTTATTTTTTTGACAATGTGGGGGGCTTATAAAATGGCGAGGCATTTATTGGGGATTGTTAATATCTTTTTGTTGCTACTGGTTGGAATGGTGGCAGGCACATATATGGGCGTTACGCCACAAACCCTAGAGCCAGCCGCTAACGCTGGATTATCTAAACCAGCCCTATCGCTCGAAATCCCACCGCCAGATAAAAAGCCATACGCGCCGCCATTACCGATTGAAGAAACTGAAGAAAAATGCACTATTGCAAAGGGGAAAAAGACGTGTAAAATAATAAAGCGTAGACCGTCTAGTCGTTTTAGGAAGCTGTTTCGATCTCGTTAATCTAAGGAGGAAAGATGAAAGGTTTAATTTTGTCTGTTGCAGTTTTGTTGTTTGCTGGCAATCTGTCGGCAGCAGAGAAGTGTGACAAGCCGAGGCGTGAGGTTACATTGAGATGTGTTTCTCCATGTGATATTGTTCTCGGGGTTGGATGTTATACGTTGGATGTTGGGAAGCGTGTTGTTAAGGGAACCGGGCAGATTCTTACTGCCCCATTCAGGGCTAACCTGTGCTTGCCTAAGCCACGAGTATTTAAGTGGCGTCCGGGTTTTTGGACTCCCGGTAAGGTTTATCGAGTTCCCGAAGCACCAGTCGAAGATACTAATCTTGAGATTGAGATGAAGGAGATTAAGTATCAACGGCACTACCACCCCTTGTATTACACTCCACGACCAAATAATTTCGTGGTGCTGTATTCTAAGAGTTTCTAAGGTGGGAATTTATTCATAAAATTTTATAATCCCATCGGCTAGGGTTGATTCGTTCGCCCTAGCTTTTTTTTAAACTTTCGGTCTTGACTTTGACGATACACAGACTATAATAGATAGCATGGAAATTGGAGATGAGGTTCTTACACATCAAGAGGAACGTGGGGTTATCTTGAAACCTTGGGATCGAGATGACGACCAGTACAATTGGTGGGTAGAGATTCACTTCACCGCTGATGGAAAAGAATACACGTCTGTTATCCCGTATAAGGAGTCAGAATTAAAGGTTGAAAACTTCCACCGATAAAGTTGAGTTACGGTTCTCATGCGAGGTGGAAGGACGAGCAAAACCGAGCATGGGGTTGTAGCTCAGTGGTTAGAGCGCCGTTCTTATAAAGCGGTAGTCGCGGGTTCGATTCCCGCCAACCCTACTCTGTCGCCGGTAAAGTTGAGTTTTATTCGGTTCTCAAGCGAGGTCACAGTCGTTCCAAAACCGAATCTTTTAATTTTCATTTTATTTACTACGCCAATAAAGGTGAGCTGGCGCCTCAACCGTAGGCGTCAGAATAGACAAGCGCCATTTTTTTAAAGGGATTTATGATGAGGATAAAGGTTAAGCGTAATGCGAAGTTAATCGGATTAGATACACGAGAGATTGATGAAGACCACAAAAGGACGATCCAGTTGTGTAGACGTGTCTCAAAGTATATTAGAAAAGAAATAGTGGATGGGAATATTGTTGAGATCAATAAGCGGGTTATCTACAAAGATGGAACATCCTTAGACAATACCGCATTTAAAAACAAAGTCAGTCACCTGTTTGACGACGATGCTCATGCAGAGTCTCTTAGGAGAAATTCTGTAATCTATGTCATGGAGAGATATGCCGGATATATCAGTCGGAACGGACTGGATAGATTTCTAAAAATCAAATCACCCATCTCTATCAAGGATACCTCTTTTTATTTTAAAGACAACTTCAATAAGATAGATAAAGAGAATAAAATCCTGTACGTAAAAACAATGTTCACGGGGGACAGGGAATACAGGAAGGTTCCTTATAAGTATGTGCTTAAAGGAGATAAAATTTCAGAGGATAAGAAACATGGTGGCAATTTAACTTTTCCTCGCAAAAAGAACAAGGCAAAAACATATGTGATCGCTGTTGACTACGAGAGGGAACCTGCATACGAACCTGAAAAATTGATTGGGTTTGATCTTAATAAAGATAAGAAATCTTGGATAGTTCTTGACGATGGGCAAAGAATCACTCCAAATCAACAAATACAAGACTCCACAGAGAACATCCGTGTTTTAAATACAACTCTGGACAAGGATAAGAAGGCTCCTATTGATAAGAGAAGCCTTAGAAGCAAGGATAGGAGACCTATTAGGTTGAAGTGGAAGAAAGCTCATAGTAAACTAAAAGCTGAGATAAGCAAGGTGGCTGAGACTGTCGTGAATAAGGCTAGAGATGAGAAAGCACTGCTGTGTATTGACAGTGTTACAACTGGGCAGAAAAATGGCACATTTGGTCAAGATCATTTAATCGAGACGCTTCAAGTAATGTGTGAGAACCAAGGTGTTCCATTCTATGTCGTACCATGCAAAAATACATCTCGTAGATGTTCATCTTGCGGGTATATCGCTAAGGGTAACAGGGTAAACACAGACGAATTCCATTGTGAAGATTGTGGTCATAAGTGTGACGCACAAAATAATGGTGCAAAAAATATTGTCTTTCAAGGTCAGAGAATGTATAATGCGGGTGTCCCCTATGGGAATTATAGAAGACGCGCAGTAGACACTCTGGTAAAAGAATACTCTCAACAAGAAAGTTCAGTTGATACCTCTGAGGCGAGTTGAGAGAGTACACAAAGGTATACTGCCACTAATTAAGCTGAGTTACAGGGTTCTTACGCGAGGTGGCAGAAAGGCCAAAACCCTAAATGCCGGAGTGGTGGAATAGGCAGACACAACGGACTTAAAATCCGTTGCTCATAATGGGCGTGTGGGTTCGAGTCCCACCTTCGGTACTATTCGTAAGATGATAATGGTAGTATAGTATCATCGACTCACTAAATTTGTACAAAGACGTAATTGGGTACAGTCTTGCGTTCCTGACCCATGTGAGACAGTAAGTGACCGGCGAGTTTACGACGACTCCAAGGTATGGCAACCAAAAAAACTAGGCTCTGCTGGCGAGCACCCTAGACCTGTAAAGAGCAAATTGCAAAAATTATTAAGCCACTGAGAATCTACTAGCGTTAAAGTCCATACTGCTTACTAACACTACCTTGTTCCTGCGAAGGCTTTTATAGTTCTTTACAGGTACAAACGCTGTCGGTCCAGCCAGAGTATGAGTAAAATATTTTGTGAAACACTGAATTTTCATTTGACATTTACGCCTCGGTACACTATTATATATGAGTCAGCAATCTGTGAGAGGAAACTCAATGAGAAGTTATATCAGAAAATTTTGCCAGTTGTGTGAAAAATATCCCTTGACTGCATTCATGGGAGTCATGGGGTTCTGCATGCTGTGTACCTGCTATAGCGTTATGATCTTGAGAGAGGAAAGAGATGAACATAAAAACAAACAAACTAAAAATATAGCTAAAGTTCTCATTGCTAACACGGCGATATACAAGGAGAATGAGACCCTGTTTCGTCGCATTAGGAAGAACTCAGACACTATCATGCGGTATTCCCACTATATGAACCATCACAACCCTGACGTAAAAAGAGTCCCGTTTTGCCCAGAGTGTGGCGAGGGTGCGTCAGAAGAACTAGTAAAGAATACCATCACAGACCACGAGGAAACGACTGAAGAAGTACCAGAAACCTTTAAGCAATTACTTAAAGATTCTGAAGAGTTAAGGATTAGCGTCAGTAGCGCGTCCTCCAGTATGTTTGGCCAGTCAATCGCACTGGAAGCTCACTTAGACAGACTTAGAACTACCAAACCACGGCAATGAAGGAGACAGAGATGGGAGACCCACTTAAAAAAATCGTAGTTGATTGTGACGGCGTGATTGCCGGAAAAGAACATGGAGGAGATTATTCCAAGGCTCCCCCCTTAAAGTATGGCATTGAACAGGTTAATAAGCTACATGATATGGGCTATGAAATTATTCTCTTCACGGCCAGATATGGCGAGAGGAGAAAGGGTAATATCAACCTGATGTACGAGGCGGGCTTTAGAGAATGGACAGATTGGCTCGAAGAGAATGGTGTTAAGTATCACCATGCCTACATGGGCAAGCCAGCGGGTGTACTCTACATTGACGACAAGGCCGCCAGAGTAAACGGTAACGACCAAGGGGGGTGGGCTGATGTTTGGAAAGAGGTTAAGAACTTAGAAGGCAAAGATAAGTACGGCAACTTCACTGATGAGCAAAGAGCCTACTGGGATAGTTTTGTAGAATGAAATTAGATCATATAGCTTTCAGGGTTCAGGACAGGCACAGCACGGTAAGTTTCCTTAAAAGCACACTGGGGTATGAAGTTGATACCGAATTTGACCTCAAGTTTAATGATGGATCAACGGCAGATTGTTTTGCTTTAGTTGGCCCAATTATACCCGAGGTTTTGGTTAGGCAGGGGCCAGAGATTTTTGTTTCAGATGGGAGTCCAGATTCCATAGTTGGAAGATGGGTAGAAGAAAATAATGGCGGCGGTGTTCACCACTTTGCTTATAAGGTTAAAGATATTGACAGTGTTTATCAGGACTGGTTAAGTAAAGGGGTAGAGTTCTTATCTGATGAGGTGATAGACTGCCCGGAGGACGACTTAAGACAAATCTTTACCAAGCCATTACCTGAACTCGGTGGGGCTATTGTTGAGTTAATCCAACGAGGACACAAAGGCTTCTGCCAACATTCAGTTAAAAAGCTAATGGAATCTACAGATGACAACCGACCCAAGGGCTAGTCAAATTTTATGTGCTTTCTTTGCGGCGAGCAATTTATTCTTTTACCTACTAAATGATGACGTAATTAATTTGGTTATCTCTGTTGCTATGGTCTTAACAGTGGCCATACTAGAACTTACAAGGCGCGATTATGAATAAAGCACGAGTTGGAGTTGTGGGATATGGCACTATAGGAAAAAGAGTTGCCGATGCAGTCATGTTACAAAGCGACATGGAATTAATGGGGGTGACTGCTAATAGCTACAACTATAAGATTAAGGCGGCACACAAGAAGGGTATCAGGGTATTCCCCATGAAACCCTACGGTGAGTCAGACCACCTTAGCTATGGTATAGCTAGTATAGCAGGAACTGCAAACGACTTAGTTAATCAGTGTGATATTATAGTTGACTGCACCCCGAAAGGCGTGGGAGCAGAAAACCGAGAGTGGTATAAAAGACAAAAGGTTAAAGCTATATTTCAGGGAGGCGAAAAAGCTGACGTGGGAACTAGCTTTGTGTCTCAGTGTAACTATGGGAATGGCTGGGGTGCTGAATTCATTAGAGTGGTTAGTTGTAACACAACTGGATTATGCAGGACGTTACAAGCAGTAGACTTTGAGTTCGGTATTAAACAGGCTCACGCAACCCTTATAAGGCGAGCCTCTGATCCTTGGGATATCTATCATGGCCCAGTCAACGCCCTCGTTCCACATTTGGTAGTACCATCACACCACGGGCCAGACGTTCAAACCATTCTACCCCATGTTCAACTCTTTACAACTTCGGTATCGGTTCCCACAACCCTCATGCACATGCACAGCATATCCGTGGATCTAGACAGCCCGGCGACCAGTACTGACGAAGTGGCGGATATCTTTAAAGATACAGCAAGAGTGCGAATGGTATATAACTCTGACGGTATTAGGTCTACCGCTGAGATTTTGGAATATGCTAAAGACCTTGGAAGAAGCAGGGGGGATATGCCAGAAGTATGTGTTTGGAAAGAAACTATGGGTATCCAAAAAAACAAGCTGTTTTATTTGCAGGCTATACATCAGGAGAGCGACGTTGTACCAGAAAATATTGATGCAATCAGAGCTGCGTGCAGAATGTGCAGCTCTACAGAGAGTATGAAAAGGACCAATGAAAGTTTAAATATATAATTTATCTATTGACAAATTGAAACCATAAGCTATAATAAAAGGACAATGTTTGTGTTTAAAGATCTAAAAGATGCTTGGGGTAAAATGCAACAGAATTTTACTATGATTGCCGACACTGATGGTGTTCATATATCCTTTCCCCATAAATTATTTAAGCAGTTCGAGAGAGAGTTTAATATTTGTTTTGTGGAAGAAGAAGATGACTTAGAATTTCAGCAGTGGAAGGATAGCTATAAAGAATGAGTGGGCAGGATTAAATAAGTATTAACATTAGGAATATTATGACACATAGGCTTTCTGGATCAATGTTTTACCTCGCTGGACCAATGGATGATGTGGCAGATCGCGGGGTAGGATGGAGGATGGATATTAAGCAATATCTGTGGGGACTGAATATAGGTGTTCTATGCCCATGCGATAAACCACTGTTAGATTCTGTGAATGAAGATGATGCCTACTTCAATGAAATCAGTGAATTAAAAGAACAGGGAGACTGGCAAGCGGTGCATGACAAAATGCGCCCAGTTGCCGCCGATGATTATCGAATGGTAGATAAGGCAGATGCGTTGATCTTATACATAGACAAAGACGCCCACATGTGCGGTAGCTACCATGAAAATTGCATGGCAGCCTATCAGCGTAAGCCAGTTATTGTATGTTGCAAACAAGGTGTTGCAGAGATACCAAATTGGGTCTTCAGTGTATCTTGTTGCGAAATGTTTTTTGATAATTGGAAAGATGTTAAACGGTATATTAACGACGTATGTTTTGCCGAAACAGTGGAAACACATAACCGCTGGAGATTCTTTGATCAGGCAAAGATTTTTGGGGTCCACTCCCGCAGGTGTTGTTAACATGATTAGAGAAATTAGCCGTTACGATATAGATGAACACTACCAAATCCTATTACGCCAGTTGAGTGGAGACGAGGACGGGTGGAAACACCGTGATTTTTTCGCTGCTTATAAGGAGTGGTGGGATCATTACCGTAACAATGAAAACTTTATAGTATTTGTCTACGAAAAAGATCATGAGATAGTTGGAACCGCTAGTGTTTTAATTGAACACAAGTTGCTTCATTATGGATCTAAGGTGGGGCATATAGAGGACGTTGTAATAGATAGTGAAGCAAGAGGATTGGGAATCGGGAAACAATTAATTCAGTCCTGTATAGGGTGGTCTATGTTACACAATTGTTATAAAGTAATTCTTGACTGTTCAAAAGACAACATACCTTTCTATGAGGCGTGTGGATTTTATTCCGCCGAACATTGCATGAGGATGGACCTTAAATATGAATAGCGTTGAACTGCTAGGTTATTACGGATCAGATGAAGTTATTGCGTGTTCAGCTTGGACATCAACGTCCCGTGAACTGACAGAGGGAAAGCGGGCCAGAATAGATAAATTAATTCATATGCTATGGAGTAACGGACATGAGACGCCTTTTGAAAAAGGGGTTGTTCACTTTTTAGTTGATACCGACATTGCTAGTCACATTCATTTACTCAAACATCGAATCAGTAGCCTCAACGCTGAGTCTGCTAGGTACAAAGAATTGAAAGAGGATAAATACTATATACCTGATGATTGGCCTGAAAAATGGCAAGATATACTGACAGACTACACAGACGCAGGTAATGAACTTTACCATCAATGTGTAGAAGAACTTGAGCCAACATTAGGACGTAAAAGAACAAAGGAGTCAGCTCGGTTCTTTAAAACATACAACTCACAAATCCAAGCGGATATTATGTTTAACATACGCAGCTTCGCCAACTTTATCAAACTGCGTAATAGTGAGCACGCCCAAAAAGAAATACGAGAGATTGCACAAAAGATGCTTGACTTAGTGCAGAACATAGAGTATAATCCATTTAAACACACGCTAGAGGCAATTAAATGCCGGTTAGAATAATACTAGCAGTCTTATTTGTTTTCTTATGTGTAGTAGATAATATATTTACATACGAAATAACAAGGTGGCCCATATATCAAGAGGTCGGGCCGGTAGCAGTTCTCATGCTTTTAGTACCATATGGACTTTGGATTCAAAAAATAGCTGTTTGTTTAGCTTTGTATTATTTTAGAGAGAAGATAACTAATGAATTTTTATGTATCCTAAACATAGCTATGATGCTTGTAGTTTGTAGCAACGGATACTTATATTGCAGGATAATGTTTTAATGTACGAATACAAAGCAATAGTTGATAGAGTGGTCGACGGAGATACAGTTGATTTCTATGTTGATCTTGGATTTAGCGTAGGGATGAAAATACGTGGAAGGCTTTCTGGGGTAGACACTCCAGAACGAGGACATAGAGACTTCGTGGTGGCGACCAAGAAATGCAGGGAGCTTCTTAATAAAGCAGCAGCATCTTTCCCATATGAGGGGAAGCTAATAATAAGGACTCATAAGACAGGAAAATATGGACGATGGATTGTAGAGATACCCGGAGTTACGGACGAACTCGCCAAGATTTGGCCATATGAAAGGTAAAACACATGCATAAATTCACACTTAGTACGTTGTTAGAAACAGTACCCGAAGAGCTAGTGAAGTCTTTTGACAACCTTCCAAGCACAGAGCACAAAGATGGGAAGTTTAGACTGAGGCGGTATTCTGTTTTTACATGCCGAGGAGACCAGCTAGATACAACAGAGTTTAATCAATCGTCAGAGTATAACAAATATCAAGGAGATGTAGCCAGAACGTTTCAGCCCATCGAAAAAGAAATCGCCACACATGAAGCATTCCTTAGCTTACTCACTCAATTCCGAGAAATTGCAGAGTTAAACCATGAGGATATTGACGTACACCAAATGAGAATCATTACTGATGGCTCAGATGCTTCCGAGATAAGCCCAGAAGGGGCGCATCAAGATGGGTACGACGTAATCGCCATTGTTGGTATTAATCGGAAAAACATTACCGGAGGAAATTTATTACTGTACCATGAAAATGGAGGGAACGAGATTTTATCTTATGCCGTGCAGTCTGGAGAGGCAGTGGTATTAAATGACAGAGAGATGTGGCATAATGGGCAGGCTATTAATGCCGTCAACCCTGATGAACCCGGATTTATGGACGCTTTTATTTTACTTTCAAATAGGGAATAGTACACAAGATGAGTGATTTTAAACAGTTGGCAGTGAAATCATTGAGAAACAAGGCTTTAGCAGACAAACATTCAGCTTTAGCCAGCTTGGAAATTATGCTTGAACACCCCGCTGGGATTGGAGATCACAGCACAGATGATCTCCACAATAATCTCAACGAGGCGTTATCTAATTTAGCTGACGCCGATGACAGATTAGAAGCACTAGACAAGTATCTTATATAATGAATATCATAGAACCATTTCCGCCCATGATCGACGCTTGTGATTGGTGCGGAGTCTTCAAATGTGTATCATATGTTGATGAACATTACATTTGTTACGATTGTACAAGTAGCTTAGAGGATAACAATGAAACTCTATGCAATAATTTGGATAACTAAGTTTGGCAAACTTTATGCTATGGAGCCAGTAGCGATCTACAAGGATATGGAAACCGCCCTAGAGTACGTGCTGAAACTAGAGCAAGCATGGAATAAGCTAGGAAACGATAAATACGAAGAAGCAACATTTGATATTATTGACTTTCAAATGGACGAGGAACCTTATCTCTTGACTTACTTTACCAAGATGGAAGAAAAAATTAATGACACCAGAGACCACCACCTATCCAAACTAATGAAAGACGGAATGGTGGAGCAGCTCGTAGGAGATGATGGTTATTTTTATTACGAACTAACAGAGAAGGGCGAGAAATTAGCAAAGAAGAAAGCGTTATTTCCGCAGCATGTCAAAGATTGGAAAAGATTCTTTGGCAAGGGTAAATAATACTTGGCCCTGTAGTTAAACGGATATAACAAGGGTCTTCTAAACCCTAATTCGGGGTTCGATTCCTCGCGGGGCTACTAATGGTAGATAAAGTCAAATGTCCTTGTGGCAAAGAAATCTCGTACAAGGATAGTTATAGATGTAGAATATGTTTTACTCATTATTGCTCCGAGTGTTCGTTAGATCATTTCGGTCTGTATGAAAAAAATGGACACGTCCAATATAAGAATATTTTTAAAACTATGTACTGGCTTTTTAGAAAAAGGATTTTTGGAAGATGAGAATAGGAATTGTATCTGGTTATTTTAACCCATTACACACAGGACACCTAGACTACATCGAGGAAGCTAAGGCACATTGTGAATATTTATATGTTATTGTAAACAGTGACCTCCAAGTCAAACTGAAGCAGAGCAGGGAGTTCTTAGATGAGGCGTCTCGCGTTAGAATTATTGACGCATTACGCGATGTCTACAAGGCTGTCCTATCCGTAGACAAAGATGGGACGGTTGTTAAAACGATTAAGAGTATCTACGAAGAGAATTACAACGACCCATTTGTTTCCGGTTTCTGTTTTATGAATGGAGGAGACAGAAAGGCTGGCAATACGCCGGAGTCAGATTTTTGCGAGAAGAACCAAATCAGACTAATATATAATGTAGGGGGAGTTAAGACACAGTCGTCAAGTTCCCTTTTAGAGAAGACGAGGATTAATGAGGGGATTAATTGGATAGCGCCTGCGAGTTAGACATGGCAGTTTGTCTGCCTAAACATGTAGATGTTGTTGTGGATACATCACTGGACGGGGGTTCGATTCCCCCCACCTCCACTCTGTGTCAAGAAAGTTGGGTCAGGGTTCCCAGACGAGAACACAGGCGTCTCAAAACCCATTACTTCGCCCGATAAAGTTGGGTCAGGGTTCCCAAACGAGGGTGATGCCGTGACAAAACCCAAATGGGGGTGAACGGATTCGACAGGTTGTAAGAAGTGACAACTGCATGTGGTAGTTGGTCTATGGCTACCTAAAAATAGACCGAACAATAAGTGCAAAACCTAGTTTTGCTTTAGCCGCTTAATCGCGTCTACGGGGGGTTGCCCGCCCTTGTTACCCAAACGGGCTTTTAATTTAACTTAACACATGAGAATGGAATGAAATTCACGCAGCAGAGAATCAACAGTATTAACTATGGGATCAGGAGGCGGCAGCGAGGGTTGGCAGTATGGCACCGAGGGGGAAACAAACTCACCCTAGCACAATATCACGCAATCAAGGAAATCAATGCACTCAAGGATGAATTGGAGGAACTGACTGGGTCGAGGGTTGTAACAGACCCGAAGTGGCCTATTTAAAGGATCATGAAGATGTACCAGCTAATCTATCAGCT
>CEUZ01156264.1_pt1 | contig 17636 bp, 19 predicted proteins | sample 361511 | NCBI WGS metagenome assembly CEUZ01 (sample SAMEA2622822, study PRJEB7988) | marine metagenome | biome: marine biome (ENVO:00000447); feature: surface water layer (ENVO:00002042); material: "saline water (ENVO:00002010), including plankton (ENVO:xxxxxxxx)" | depth 5 m
CTATCAGTAGAATTCTTAAAATTTATTAGAGGAGAAAAAAAATTTAATGGAGTTAAAGAATTATCTTATCAAATAAAAAAAGATATTTTAATTGCAAAAAAAAGCTAATGAGTAAAGAACATATAAATCTTCCAAAAACTGCTTTCTCGATGAAAGCTAATTTGCCAGCAAAAGAACCAGAGTATATCAAATTTTGGGAAGAAATAGATTTATATAAAAAGCTAAGAAATAAGACCAAAGGTAAAGAAAAATTTATACTACATGATGGTCCTCCATATGCAAATGGCAACATACATATGGGTACAGCACTAAATAAAATTTTAAAAGATATAATTACTAAATTTCATCAAATGGATGGAAAAGACTCAGTATATGTTCCTGGCTGGGACTGTCATGGTTTACCCATAGAGTGGAAAATTGAAGAGGAGTATAAAAAAAATAAGAAAAATAAAAATGATGTTCCAATTACAGAATTTAGAAAAGAGTGTAGAGATTTTGCAGAAAAATGGATTCAAGTTCACAAAAAACAATTTAAAAGACTAGGAGTTATTGGAGATTGGAAAAATTATTATTCTACAATGAGTTTTGATGCCGAAGCACAAATTGTTAGAGAATTAGGTAAATTTTTAAAAGAAGGTAGTCTTTACAGAGGCTACAAACCAGTTTTATGGTCTACAGTTGAAAAAACTGCTTTAGCAGATGCAGAGGTAGAATATTTAGATCATACATCAGATACTATTTACGCGTCTTTTCCTGTTAAAAATACTAGTTTTAAAGAGTTAAATGAATCAGAAATTATTATTTGGACCACAACCCCATGGACTATTCCTGCCAATAAAGCTTTAGCATACAATTCGAATCTAACTTATGTAATTATTAAAATAAAAGATGAAGGGGATTTTAAAAATAAAAAAATTGTTTTAGCAAAAGATTTATTAGACTCTTTGATTAATGAATGTGAAATTAAAAATTTTGAAATAAAAAAAGAATTTTTAGGAAAAGAATTTAAAGGAACAATTTGTACACATCCTTTTTTAGAAATTGGTTATAATTATGATATTCCAATGTTGGAGGCTAGATTTGTTACTACTGAGCAAGGTTCAGGTATAGTACATTGTGCACCGAGTCATGGACCAGATGATTTTAATTTATGCATAAATAATAATATTAAAGCCATTGAGACAGTAGATGACGATGGAAAATATACTAATAATATAATTAAATTTGAAGGAATTCATATTTTTAAAGCAAATCCTATTGTAATAGATAATTTAAAAAATCAAAAAAAACTTCTTTCAAATGGAAAATTGACACATTCCTATCCACATTCATGGAGATCAAAAGCACCTTTAGTGCATAGAGCAACAGCACAATGGTTCATATCAATGGAGAGTCATGATTTGAGAGCTAAATCTTTAAAAGCAATAGATGAAACGGTGTTTTATCCAAGTAAAGCAAAGGAAAGAATAAAATCTATGATAGAAACTAGGCCTGACTGGTGCGTTTCTAGACAGAGAGTTTGGGGCGTTCCTTTACCAATATATCTATCCAAAAAGGATGGCAAACCTCTTATTGATGAAGAAGTATTTGAAAATATAGCAAAAATATTTGAGAAAGAAGGCTCAGATTGTTGGTTTTCTGATAACCCTCAAAAATTTTTAGGACAAAAATACAAATCAGAAGACTACAATAAAATTAATGATATTGTTGAAGTTTGGTTTGATAGCGGTTCTACACATTCATACGTTTTAGAAAAAAGGGAAGATTTAAAATGGCCAGCCTCAATGTATTTAGAAGGATCTGATCAGCACAGAGGTTGGTTTCATTCATCACTACTAGAGTCATGCGGAACTAGAGGTAAAGCTCCATTTGAAAGTATATTATCCCATGGTTTTGTTGTTGATGGAAAAGGACATAAAATGTCAAAATCAACGGGAAATGTTATTGCCCCAGAAGATATATTAAAAAAATATGGAGCTGATATTTTAAGGATTTGGGTTGCCTCTTCTAATTATGCTGAAGACTTAAGAATAGATTATTCAATTTTAGATCAACACGCAGAATCTTATAGAAAAATAAGAAATACTTTTAGATACTTATTAGGAAATATACGTGATGACTATTCTGAAAACGTTTTTAAAAATTTAAACATTAATGAATTACCTGAGCTTGAAAAATACATATTGCACAGAATATTCAAAATTAACGAAAATTATCAAATCTATTTCAAATCATATAATTTTCATAATCTTTATAAAGAGCTACTAAATTTTTGTACAGTCGAACTGTCTGCTTTTTATTTTGATATAAGAAAAGATATTCTTTATTGTGATCCGATAGACTCTAAAAAAAGATTATATTGCATAAAAGTTTTAAATATTTTACTCAATTGCCTACTAACATGGTTTGCTCCAATTTTGTCATTTACTACAGAAGAAATCTACAGATTAATAAATAAAAAAGAAAAAGAAAATAGTATTCATTTAAAAAATTTTTTTGATATTCCTAAAGACTGGCAAAATGAAAAACTGAATTCTAAGTGGAATAAAATCAAAAACATAAGAGACGAAGTATATATTAGTATTGAAAGTCAGCGTGCAAATAAAATTATTGGATCTAGTCTTGAAGCAAATATAAACATCAAACTAAAAGAAGAAATTTTTAATATCGCTAAAGATCAAGATTTTTCAGAAATTTGTATAACTTCGGCAGCTGAGATTACCCAAGATAACAAAATTGAAAATGATATTGAAGTTATAACTGAAAAAGCAAAAGGAATTAAATGCCCGGTATGTTGGAAAATTAGTGAAAATAATTGTGAAAGACATGGTCATTTAAAACTTTAATGAAAAGCAAAAAGGTAATTATTGGAATCTTATTATTTTTTACTGTTTTTTTTCTAGATAGAATATCTAAAATACTAATACTTAACATTGCAGATGAAATAGGAAAAATAGATATATATATTAACTCTTTTTTAAATTTGTATTTGGTTTGGAATAAAGGAATAGGCTTTGGATTATTATCTTTTTCTGAGAATATAGTTTACCACTCTATTACTTTTTTAATTGTTTTGATTAATTTGGTAATAATTTATTTAATATATAAAGAAAAAGGTAAAAAAATTTATTTTTTAATTATAATATTAGGAGGATCTTTTGGAAATTTATTTGATAGAATTTATTACAATGCGGTTCCTGATTTTATTGATTTAAATTATAAAGGATTTCATTGGTTTATTTTTAATGTTGCAGACATATTTATAACAATAGGAATTATTTGTCTTATTTTGTCAGAAATTATAAAATATAAAAAAGATTGAATGATAAATAATAAATTTAATATATTAATTATAGTAATTATTTCTTTATTTTTACTTTCTTGCGAGTCTGCTAAAGATGCAATTCAAGGAAAAAAAAGATCAAAACAAGGAGATGAATTTTTAGTACAAAAAAAAAATCCTCTTATTATGCCACCAGATTTTGAAAAATTACCTGTGCCAGGAATGTCAAAAGAAGAGTCCTTGAATAAATCATCTGAAACTAAAGAAATAAAAAGTCTTTTAAATCTAAAAACAGAAAATGAAAATATAGGCGATACTGAAAATAGCGCTGGTGATATTGAAAGCTCAATATTAAAAAAAATAAAATAATGTTTACAAAAAACATTAAATTCAAAAATTTTTATGGAAAAAAAAATTTTTTAATAAATAAAAAATTACTTAAGATTTTTAAAAAAGATAGTTTACTTGAAAATTATCCATTATTAATGTCATTGAATAAAGATTACAAATATAGTTATAAAAAAAAAGATATTTCTAGATTTAAAAAATTTTCATCATTTAACTTAATTGGAATGGGAGGATCAATTCTTGGATCCGAAGCAATTTATGAATTCCTAAATCATAAAATTAGTAAAAAATTTTATTTTTATAATAATTTACAGAATAAAAAATTTTTCAAATCTAATGATAAAAAAATCAATATTATAATTTCAAAATCTGGAAATACACTCGAAACAATTTGTAATTTAAATTTAATAATGAAAAAGCAAAAAAAAAATAAAAATTTATTTATTACAGAAAAAAAAAATAGTTTTTTATTCTTAATTGCAAAAAAGTTAAAAGCAGAAATTTTTGAACATAAAAACTTTATAGGTGGCAGGTATTCTGTATTATCTGAAGTAGGCATGTTGCCCGCAGAGTTAATGGGATTAAATGAAAGTAAATTCAAAAGATTTAATGAATTAGTAAAGAAAAAAAAATTTATGAATTCATTAATTAAAAATGTTAGTTTTATTGCAAGTTATATAAGGGAAGGAAAGTATAATTCTGTAATTTTAAACTATGACGAAAAGTCGAATAATCTATTTAAGTGGTATCAACAATTAACAGCCGAAAGTCTTGGAAAAAAATCCAAAGGTATATTTCCAATTATCTCTACTATGCCAAAAGATAATCATAGTTTACTCCAACTATATTTGGATGGACCAAAAAAAAATTTTTTTACTTTCTTTAGTGTAAAAGATAATATTTCTAATAAGTTAAGTAAAAAAAATTTATCGAAAAAATTTGACTTTTTAGATGAAAAAAACTTAAACGATATCTTGTCTTCTCAAAAAAATGCAACTGAAATTGTTTTTAAAAGGAAAAAAATACCATTTAGAAGTTTCGAAATATTAAATAGAAGTGAAGAGTCAATTGGAGAGTTATTTTGTTTTTTTATTTTAGAAACTATACTTTTAGGCAGGTTATTAAAAGTCAATCCATTTGATCAACCTTCTGTTGAATTAATAAAAACTGAAACAAAAAAAATATTAATTTAATTTATTTTGCAAAAAATAATTTTAGATAGACCATAATTTTTTTCTTTTAAAATCAATAAATCATTTGATAAAATTTCTTTTATTTTTTTATTTCTGTGAATAACTATGATAGTTTTCTTATTAAAAATCTTTAGTTTTTTAATTTCTAATATTAAATTACTTAATCCCATATCTTTAAATGGTGGATCAATAAAAATTAGATCAAAATTATTATAATTAGTTAAAGAATTTTTTAAATTATATGCATTTTTATTAATAACTTTAGATTTTAAACTTAAATTAAGCTTTTCAATATTTTTTATTAATATTTCGATAGATTTTTGGTAATTTTCAAAAAAAACTACTTTTTTAGCTCCTCTTGATAAACACTCAATTCCAAATGATCCTGTACCAGAAAATAAATCAAGTACTTTAGCTTCTTTTAAATCAACTGACTCATTTTTTGAATGTTCTAAAACATTAAAAATTGACTCTCTAACTATATCTTTTAAAGGGCGAGTTGATTTATCAATAGAATCAAATATTTTTTTGCCTCGTAAATATCCACCAACAATTCTCATTTTTTAATTATTTTATAACCAATGTCACTTCTGTAAAAACCATTTTTCCAATTTAGCTTTTCTATTTCTTTTATTGCATTATTTCTTGAATTAATAAATTTATCTGAAATTGATACAAAATTCAAAACTCTTCCACCAATTGAATATATTTTATTTTGTTTAATATTTGTACCTGCATGAAAAATAAAATTATTTTCGTTTTGTTCTAATTTATCAAAATTTTGAATTTCCAAATTTTTTTTATATTTTTCAGGATAGCCCTTTGAACACAATACAATACAAAGACTTTTTTTATCTTTCCATTCAATATTTATTTTATCTAATTTACTTTCACAGCATGAAACAATTACTTCTAATAGATCTGATTTTAACAAAGGCAATATAGTTTGACATTCTGGATCACCCATTCGTACATTATATTCAATTAAATATGGTTCATTATTTTTAATCATTAAGCCTGCGTATAAAAAACCTTTATAGCTTTCACCAATATCACTTATGGCGTTTAATGTTGGTTTTATAATTTTATTAATTATTTTATCCTCTAATATTGAATTAATTAAACTGGATGGAGAATATGCTCCCATTCCACCTGTATTTTTTCCAACATCACCTTCACCAACTCTTTTATGATCTTGCGCAGTATTAAAACTTTTGAAAGTTTTTCCATCAGAAATAATAAAATAACTCATCTCATCACCATCTAAAAATTCCTCTATTAAAATATTTTTAGCTACTCCAAATTTTCCATTAAATATTTCTTCTACTGCTAGCTTTGAATCATTTATATTTTGGCATATATAAACTCCCTTTCCAGCAGCCAAACCGTCAGCCTTTACAACTATTGGTAAATTACTTTCATTTAAAAATTCTAAAGCATCTTTTTTATTATTGAAAATTCCAAATTTTGCTGTTGGTATTTTATATTTTTCACAAATATTTTTTGTAAAAATTTTGGAACCCTCTAGTTGTGCAGATTTTTTTTTGGGACCAAAGACTTTTACTTTTTTATTTTCTAGATAGTCAACAATTCCATCAACAAGAGGTTTTTCTGGACCAACAATTACCAAATCTATTTTTTCATTTTCAATAAAATCTGAGATTTTATTGAAATTTTCAATATCTAAATTTACATTTTCAGATATTAAATTAGTACCCGCATTTCCTGGTATACAATAAAGTTTGTTTATAATAGGGGATTTTGATAATTGAGTTGCGATAGCATGTTCTCTGCCACCACTTCCCAAAATTGCAATTTTCATATATTCAAATATATATCTTAATAATGAAAAACAAGTTAGCCAAATTAAAGTTTTTACCTAATAAGTTTGAAATAATAGAACACGGTGATTATGTAATTTGTGCAATTTCTGGAAAAAAAATTCTTCTTGAAAACTTAAATTATTGGAATGTAGAAGAACAAGAACCTTACTTTTCTTACAAAGAAGCTTCAATTAAAAAAGATAAAAAATAAAGCTATTTTTTCCATCGATCATGCGTCCATATCCACTGGTTTGGATTTTTTAAAATCATTTTTTCTAACACGTTGTTTAAATATATTGTAATTTCATCTATAGATTTTTCTTTACTAATCTTTAATGGTTTTGAAATATACATTTTAAAAAAATAATTATTGTAACGTTCAATATAAACAGGAACTAATTCACATTCATATTTTTTAATAAGTTGAGCTGGTATTGTGGTTGTAGTAGCAATTTTACCAAAAAAATTAACTTTTGAACCTTCGGTTACTCTTTGATCAATCATTAAAGCTACAGAAGATCCTTTTTTTAAATTTTCAATTAACTCTCTAGTTCCAGACTTACCTTTTCTTATTTGTTTTTTACAAATATAGTTAATTCTAATTTTTTCCATTGTATGATTTAAAAACGTATTATTAAGGGGTCTATAAATAGCAACCAAATCTATTCCAGCCTTTTCAATTTGCATTGCCATTAATTCAAAATTATTAAAATGTCCGGAAATGAATACTGCTTTTTTACCTCTATTTTTTATATCTTTTAAAAATTCCTCTCCTTCAATTTTTATGAATTTATCTAATTTATTATTTCTGAAGTTTTTTAAATGTGGATATTCAGCAAAAACTCTTCCATAATTGCCAAGAACATTTGAAGCAAAGTTTTTTTCGATCTTTTTATCTTTAAGTTCATCAATTTGATTAATAATATTATTTATTTTATTTTTAGATCTAAAAATTGGGCCAATATATTTACCAATTAGAAAACCAAAATTTGAAGAATTCTTATAACCAAGAATTTTAAATATTATAAATAATAAATAGATAATTATAAATTGGAAAAAATATATTAATTTTTTCATAATTTTTTTATTAAAAATTTGTAGAAATTTTTCAAATTTTTTATTTTTAACTTAACTTTTACAAAATTAATATTTATTTTATCAGTCTTATTAAGTCGCATATAGTCCTTTTCAGTTGTAATAATCCTTAAATTTTCTTTTTTTGCTTTTTGTTTAATTTTTTTTATATCTGTAAAGGAAAGTTTATAATGGTCTGGAAAAATAATATGCTTAAAAATTTTTATCTTACTTTTTTTTAGAGTTTCTTCAAATTCTAGTGGATTTCCTATTCCAGAAAAAACAAGGTATTTATTTTTCGTATTAAATTTTTTTAAATTTGTAATCTTATAATTAGCTTCAAAAATTTTAATTTTAAAATTAATTTTTTTTATTTTATTAATAAAATTTTTATCCTTTTTTTTTCCATTTAAAAAAATAGCATCATAATTTTTTAAACTAAATAATTTTTCTCTTAATGGGCCAGCTGGCAAAAGAAAACCGTTGCCTATTTTTGAAGTAGAATTGAAACAAGCGATAGAAATATCATATTTTATTCTTTTATCTTGTAATCCATCATCAAGTATTGCTAATTCATATTTTTTTCTTACTGCTTCTTTTAATCCTAAGGATCTATCATTCTTAGATATAAGTTTACCATTTTTTTTTAATAAATTTTGTTCGTCTAATTGATAATCATATTTTTTTTTAATAAATACTGTATTAAATTTTTTTTTTAATATATTATTAATTTCTATTGAAAGAGGTGTTTTTCCTGTTCCTCCAACATATATATTTCCAACACAGATAATTTTTATATTAAATTTTTTTTTTTTAGAGAAATTTTTAAAAAAATTTACTAAGAAAGTAATAAATGTAAATGGATAAAGTAATATTGAAACTATATTAATATTTTTCCAAAAAAAAGGAGGCTTTAATTGCATCTAAGTGTATTTTTTTAATTCATTAATATTATTTTCTAATATTTTTTTACCAATTATATATAATTTATTAGTCTTTTTATTTTCTCTACTATAATTTATATTTTTTATTAAATATTTTTCAATTTGTGATGCTTTGCTTATTTTATGAGATAAATCTAAATTTTTAATTAATCTATAAACCTCTTTGAAATTATCTATATAAGGTCCATGCAATATCAGATTTCCTAATCTAGCAGCTTCCAAAGGATTTTGACCACCATGATTTACTAAAGAACCACCAATAAATGATATTTTTGTTAAATTATAAAACTTTAATGCCTCACCATAAACATCAACTAGATAAATATCAGTATTCTTTTTTATACTTTTCCCAGATGAATGAGTTACAAAGTTTAAATTATTTTCATTAAAAATTTTAATTATTAATTTTTTTCTATTTACATGTCTAGGTATTAAAATTGTTAACAATTTGTTATTTTTTAATTTTATTTTATTATGGATTTTTGCAATTTCTAATTCTTCCCCATCGTGTGTACTCGCAGCACACCAAATATCTCTATTAGCAAATTTTTTTTTAAAGTTGGAATTAATTTTATTTGAAAATCTATCACCAAAAAATTTTAAATTATTGACAGCACGTATATTTTTTACTCCTAGAGTCTTAAGATATTTTGATGTTTCAGAGTTTTGAGGAATTGCCATTGAAATTTTATTAAATATATTTTTAGAAGATTTGGAAAAGTATTTCCATCTTTTAAAACTTTTCTTTGTAAATCTTGCATTTAATATAATTATTGGAATTTTTTTTTTACTTAAATTAAAAATCATATTAGGCCAAATCTCAGAATCTACAAATATTGATACAGATGGTTTCCAATATTCTATAAATTTTTTTGAAAAATATTTAAAATCAATCGGAAAAAATTGATGTGTAGTTTTTTTAAATTTATATTTTGCAAGCACCAATGAAGAGCTTAAAGTGCTTGATGTTATAAGAATTTGTTTAATACTTTTATTTTTTTCATATTTTTTAATAATTGGTATAATGCTTAAAATTTCTCCAACACTAGCTCCATGTATCCAGATTTTTTTCCCCGTTTTAGATTTTTGAGAAAAAAAACAGTATTTTTCTTTAAATCTTGTTGGATTTTCTTTTCCAATTAAAATTCTAAAAAAAATTATAATTGGAGATATCAATACGAAGATAAATAAAAAAGTATTATATAAAAAATACATTAATTATTTTTAATCTGCCTATTATAGAAATTCTTATAAATTTCTGAATTTTTTATAAGTTCATTATGTTTTCCATGGTCAACAACCTCGCCACGGTCCATAACAAAAATGGAATTAGAATTTAAAATTGTAGATAATCTATGAGCAATGACTATTGTGGTTTTATTTTTAGTTAAAATATTTAGAGCTTTTTGAATTTTTTCTTCAGTTTCTGAGTCTAAGGAAGACGTTGGTTCGTCTAACAAAATTATTTTACTATTTTTTAAAAATGCCCTTGCAATTGATAGTCGTTGCCTTTCTCCACCTGATAACTTGACTCCATTTTCTCCTATTTTCGTATTAAATTTATTTTCTAAATTATTTATAAAGTCTAAGCTCATTGATAATTCTGCTGCTTTATGAATTTCTTCTTTGGTAGCATTCTCTTTTGCATATTTAATATTATTATAAACAGTGTCATCAAATAATGTTATGTTTTGATCTACAATTGAAATTTCTTTTCTTAGTGAAGATAAATTTAAATTTTTAATTTCCTGACCATCTATTAGTATTTTTCCAGATGTTGGATCATAAATTCTTGGAATTAAATTTAATAAAGTAGACTTTCCAGATCCGCTGTGTCCAACTAGAGCTGTCATTTTTTCTCCTGTTATCTCAATATTAATATTTTTGAGCACTTTATTTGATAAATTAGAGTCATAAGTAAAATTAGTATTTATAAATAATATAGTACCGTTTTTTAAATCTAGATTTTTATTTTTTTCATTTTTTTTAATTTTTGATTCCATATCTACAATTGGAAGAATTCTTTTTGCTGCGGATAAGCCTTGGCCAATTCCAACATTTATTGTAGCTAAAGATTTTACAGGTTGATATGCCAGCATCATCGCAGCTAAAAATGAGAAAAAATTATTTAAACTCAATTGATCATTCATTATTAATTTGCCAGAATAGAAAATTAATATTGCAATCATAATACCAGTAAGTATTTCCATAATAGGTGTTGCGCGAATATAAACAGTGTATATTTTTACCGTTTTGTCTTTAAGCATATTTACAAAGTTTTCTGATCTTAAGTTTTCAAAATCTTCTCTTTGAAATATTTTTATTATTTTGTGATTTTTAAATAAATCGATTAAATACTTATTCAAATCACCTGATTTTTCTTGAGCTTCTGTTGTCACTTTTCCAGCTCTTTTTCCTAATTTTTTTGCTGCAAAAGAGGCAAGAGGTATCATAATTATTGCAATTAAAGATAATCTCCAGTTTTGAATAAACATAACAGTAAGTAAACCAATTAATGTTAAGCCATCTTTAAATAGTGCAAGAAAGGAAGAACTCAACATACCAGTAATTTGATTTACATCAAAATTTAAATTTGAAACATATTTACCTGAATGTTTACTCTCTATTGTCTGCGTATCAGCATTTATAAAAGATGATAGCATACTTGTTTGAATTTTCATTTTTACTTCTTCAGCAACTTTTATCATTATAACTTTAGCCATATAAAGAGATATGCCTTTTGTAGAAAATGCAATTATAATAAAAAAAGGTATAACTAAAATTAATTTTTCATCTCTATTTAAAAATATTTTTTCTATTGCTGGATCTAATAGCCATGCGGTTGCAGAAGTACTCGCGGCAACTAAGATTGAAAAAAAAACAGCAAGAAAAATTTTATTCAAAAATTTTTTTGTATATTCTTTATAAAGTCTTATTAAGATTTGATAATTATTCATTTATATAAATTTTCCTATCAAAATATTAATAAAAACTAAAAATCCAATAAAATTATTGCTTTTAAATTTTATAAGACAGTCTTTTGAATCATCGACAATAAGATTTTTTACTTGAAAAAAAACTAAATGAATAATTGGAATAATTAAAAATAAATAATAAAATATTTTAAAGTTCATTAAAATCCCTACAAATACTAAAGAGGATATGAAAGTTAAATAACATAATAGAATAAATATTTTTGGATTATTTCTAAATTTAATTGAAGTTGATTTAACTCCTATAATTTCATCATCTTTAATATCCTGATACCCATATATTGTGTCGTAGCCCAGTGTCCAAAATATGGCCCCAATATAAAAAATTATTGGAATTAATGAAATTTGGTTATTAATTGAAATCCAAGCTAAAATAAGTCCATAGTTGAAGGTAATTCCAAGAAATAATTGTGGCCAATATGTATATCTTTTCATTAAAGGATAAGTAAATGCAAATGGCATAGAAAATAAGGCCATTAAAATTGTGAAATTATTAAAATTTATTAAAACTAAAAATGCTAATCCACATAAAACCACAATATAAATAAGAGCAATTTTTATAGAAACTTTTTTAGAAGCTATCGGTCTATTTTTTGTTCTTTCAACTTTTTTATCAATATTTTTATCAACAATATCATTAACAATACATCCGGCAGATCTCATAAATATTGCTCCTAACAAAAATAATATTCCATAAAAAAAGAATTTATATAATGTTAAATCAAAATTATAAGAGATGGATAGCCCCCATATACATGGCCAAAATAGAAGCATAAATCCAATTGGCTTATTTAATCTTGTAAGTTCAACAAATAATTTAATGTTTTGCATAATAATTTACTTGTAAATAACAAAGGGTAGATTCATAATCAATTTGATTCGTATGAATATAGATTACACTGTTACAGCCCTAATGTTTCCGGCCATACCACTTATTATGGGTGTTTATAGCAATAGATTTCACACATTGAGTGGTCTTATTAGAAAAATTCATGATGAGTTTGTCTTCGAAAAACACACACCACCAGAGTGGAAAGATCAACTATTGAATCTTAATAATAGAATTGGTGTTCTTAAATACGCTATAATGGCAGCTGCATTCGGCTTTCTTTTCAATATGCTTACAGTTTTTGCACTATATTTAGAAACTTTGATTGTAGCCAGATTCATTTTTGGCTCATGTTGTTTATCGATGATGATTTCTATTATTTATTTTATAAGAGAAATTCAGATTTCTACTAAAGCCCTTAAACTTCACTTATCAGATATGGATGTTCAATTTAAGGAATAATTACTGCTGGTCCAATAATTTTTCTTCCTTCTAAATCTTCATGTGCTTTTTGAACCTCATCTAATTTATATTTTTTAAATATTTCTATTTTTATTTTGCCCGATATTAATTGATCAAATAACATTGAAGCAGCTTCATTTAACTCTTCAGTATTTCTTAAATATTGTTGCATAGAAGGTCTAACAAAATACAAACCTTTTGGCTGTAAAATTTTTGTAACATTTATGGGATCAAGTGCACCTGAAGCATTTCCAAAAGAAATCATAGTTCCTCTTACTTGTAAACACTCACAAGATTTTTCAAATGTTGATTTTCCAACCCCATCATAAACTACTGGAATGCCTTTACCGTCTGTTAATTCCATGACTTTTTTTGAAAAATTTTCTTTAGAGTAATTAATTACTTCATCACAACCATATTTTTTTGCTAAATCTATTTTTTCATCACTACCTACTGTTCCAATAACTTTAACACCAATACTTTTTGCCCATTGGCACAATATTTGACCAACTCCTCCTGCGGCCGCATGAAACAAAATAGTTTCACCTGCTTTAACAGGATAAGTTTTGTACAATAAATAAAAAGCCGTTAAGCCTTTTGTCATAAGAGTTGCAACATTATTTAAATTAATACCATCGGGTACTTTAACTAAGTTTTTAGTTGGATAAATTCTATGCGTAGAATATCCGCCAAGAGGTTGTCCAGCATATGCAATTTTATCTCCAACCTTAAAATTAGATACATTTTGTCCAACTTCCTTTATAATTCCAGAAGCTTCCATTCCAATACCCGAAGGTAATTTTAAAGGATACATTCCAGATCTATGGTAAGTATCAATATAGTTTAATCCTATTGCTATATGCTCTATTAAAACCTCGTCGTTTCTAGGTTTATCTAGAGTAATTTCTTCAATTTCTAAAACTTCAGGACCACCAGTTTTATTTATTTTTACAGCTTTCATTTTTTTACAAATGTACCATTATGATAATCTTGGACAGCTTGCAAGATTTCCGATTTATTATTCATTACAAATGGCCCACCTCTTGCAATTTTTTCACCAATAGGCTTACCACATATTAATAAAAATTTAGTTTTTTTTAAAGCAGTTACTTTAAGTTGTTCACCTTTCGTTAAAAGAATTAAAGTTGAGTCTTTTAACTTATTGTGGGTTTTACTGCCAATTTTTATATCACCTTCAATTAAATATATGAATGAATTGTGTTTTGTAGGCAATTCATGATCAAATATTTTATCTTTTTCTAACTCAACATCAAAATAAATAGGTTCAATATTATGTTTTTTAATTTGACCTTCGGCTTTTTTAAATTTTCCAGCTATAACTTTTATAAATTTATCTTTATCTTTATGGATATTAATTCTACCTGCATCAATATAGTGATACTCTGGTTTACTCATTTTTTTACTTGCAGGCATATTTATCCATAATTGAAAACCATGAAGCTTACCTTCTTTCATTGCCGGCATTTCTGAGTGAATAATACCACTTCCCGTTTTCATCCACTGAACATCTCCAGCTGACATTTTACCTTGCCCACCGGTACTGTCTTTGTGTACAAAGTCTCCAGCCAGCATATATGTCACAGTTTCTATTCCTCTATGAGGGTGTGGAGGAAAGCCAGCAATATAATCATCTTTATTTTCAGATCCAAATTCATCTAACATTAAAAATGGATCAAAATAGTTTGGTTCTACACCTATACTTCTTTTTAATTTTACTCCGGCACCATCACTTGCTAGAGTTGGCTCAATAATATTACTTACTTCAACAATTTTCATTTAGCATATATAAGTTGAAATTATATCAATTCAAGCAATTGACTTAAATTCTCAACTTTGTGTTTTGGTTCATAGTCAAGGTAATCAAATATATTATTATTTCTATTTACCCATATGGAATTAAAACCATAGTTGCCCGCTCCAGAGACGTCCCAGGTATTTGAGCTTAAAAAAATAATTTCATTTTTTTGTATTTGATATTTTCTTAAAGGAATACCGTAAACTTTAGAATCTGGTTTAAATATTCCAACTTCTTCTATAGAAAAAATATCATCAAATATATTTTCTAGATGATTGCTATTAACTAATTCATTTAAAATACCGTGAGTTCCATTAGATAAAATTGCTAATTTACAATTTTTTTCTTTTAATTTCTTTAGTGTTCCAATAACTTCTGGAAAAGGCGATAGAGTTTTATATAAGTCTAATAATTCATTTCTCATTGAGCTATCGATCATAAATAATTTCATTGATTTATCTAAGCTATCCTCAGTAATTTCCCAAAAATTTTTGTGTCTTTTCATCAAGCTTCTCAGCCAAGTATATTCTAATTGAGTAGTTCTCCAATAATTTGCAAAACCTTCCCACTTATCACCAATTTTATCTTTACATTTTTCTGCAGCTGAATTTACATCAAATAAAGTACCGTAAGCATCGAAAATTATTGCTTTAATATTTTTCATAATTTAATTTATAAATATGAGCAATATTAGATTATTTTCTCAAGAAAGTTTATCACTTAATTTTGAGTCTAAGCTTGACAAATCTCAATCACACTATCTTATAAAAGTTATGAGAGTCAAAGAAGGTGAAAGATTTATACTTTTTAACAAAAACGCTGAATGGTCAGCAAAAATTAAACAAATAAAAAAAAGTATCGTAGAATTCATTGTAACTGAAAAACTTAGGAAAAAAGAGAATATTAAAGAAATATGGTTAGCATTTTCACCTATTAAATCAAATTATTTTAGTTTTATGATTCAAAAAGCAACTGAATTAGGAGTAACTAAATTTATACCAATAATATTTGATCGAAGCATTGTTAGAAAAATAAATAATAAGAGATTAGAAAAAATAATTATTGAATCAACAGAACAATCAAATCGTATAAATGTACCTATATTAGAAAAAATACAAAATTTGAAAAATTTTTTAAATGATATTGAAAAAAGTACTAGTTTAATTTTCACTGATTTGAATGCTACAGAAAAAAAATTAGAAATAAATAAAGCAGATATTCAGCCATTGTGTATAATAATTGGTCCAGAAGGTGATTTTTCTGAAGATGAAAGAAAACAAATTTTAAAATTTAAAGGTGTGAAACCAATTAAAATTAATGAAAATATTCTTAGAGCTGAAACTGCTGCAATTTCTATTATTTCTATTGTAACTTATATTTTAAACTCATAAATATTTTTGCAGTTTTTTAAGTGACTTTTTAATATCATCAAGATGAGAAATCATTGAAACATATTTTCCATCTTTAAGAATTATAACAGGTGAACTATGGTCTATGTTATATTCTCCATTATCTAAAAATATTTTTTTACTCATAATTCCCCAGGATTGGTAAAGAAGAAATATTTTTTCAGGCTCTCCAGTAATCCCAATAAAATTATTATCAAAGTTACTTAAATAATTTTTTATAATTTCAGGGGTATCTCTCTCTGGATCGACGCTGATAAAAAAAACTTTTATATTTTTTTTTTTATTTTTTAATTTATCTAAAACTATATCCATTTTATTTAAAGTCATAGGACATACATCTGGACAATTAGTAAATCCAAAAAAAATAGCAGTTAGAGGTCCATTAAAAGATTCTTGAGTTATGGTATTGTTGTTCATATCTTTAAGAGAAAAATCTGAACCTTTAAATGAAGCTATAGACTCTTCTTTCTTATTTTCCATTGATAAGAAAACTGGTAGCATAATAAATAAAAATATTATGAGACAACCAGACAAAATGCTTATTGAAGATTTTAATTTCATTGTTGTAAAATTGTTATTATTAACTATATAAACATCATGTCTATCATAAAGAAACTATTTGGCACACTAACCCAAAAACCTTGGGAAGCAAATCAAGCCGTGATTGATAGTGCACATTCTGGAAGAACTTTTAATATCTCAAATCAAATGTCAGCAGTAATTATAATTTTTGGTGTAAGCACTGCTATATTTAGTCTGATATTTACAGGATATCTTTATTCTTTACCACCAGAACAAGATACTACATTTATTTTAAAAACCTACTTGCTATGGATTAATACTTTAGTTTTAATTTTAGTCACTTTTTTCTTTAATAAAATAAGTGGCGATCTTAAAAAAAACAAAACAGATAAAATTAAAAATAATATGATTTATGTTGGTGGTTTAAGTTACCTATTTTTATTTTTACAATTAATTTTGTGGTATCAAATTATGAAAAGCGGTAATTTTGTTGATACCAATACTTACTTCTCATCTTTTTATATTTTTACAGCTTTACATGGAATCCATTTATTGGGAGGTTTATTTTTTTGGGGAAAAGTCAGCTCAAGAATATTTAAGTTAAAAGAAAAAGATTATGTTAATGAAGAAAAAAACATAAACGCTTTATCAATTTATTGGTTATTTTTATTTATTGTTTGGATAGTTTTTTTCTCAATAATGTTTATTTACAATGACTCAGTAATTGCTTGGTGCAAATCTTTAATTGCTTAGAATATTTATAAAAATAATACTAGAACAGTCCCAACAACAGCAATAACTATTAAAAGTTTATTGACAGATTTTAAATATTTCTTTGTTTCAGGCTTAGGTTTGTCTTTAGAAAAAGCTCCTGCGCCTAAAGATATAACAATATAAAAAAGTAAAACTAGTACGAGTATAGATACTAAGATTCCAAGTT
>CEUZ01123748.1_pt1 | contig 17601 bp, 18 predicted proteins | sample 361511 | NCBI WGS metagenome assembly CEUZ01 (sample SAMEA2622822, study PRJEB7988) | marine metagenome | biome: marine biome (ENVO:00000447); feature: surface water layer (ENVO:00002042); material: "saline water (ENVO:00002010), including plankton (ENVO:xxxxxxxx)" | depth 5 m
CGTTCACTCTTTAAATTATTCTTTTATCGCCTCCAAATGAATATATTCCATCTTCTTCTTATAGGAAATCAATAATCATGTTAATACGGCGCATCTTTATAAATACATTTCAATATCAAAACCTGATTCTTAATTTCTTCAGAGATGTTTATTAATCATTGTTACATAAGATTACTTTGTGGAAGTAAAGGACTGTGTTGCGGTTGTAACTGGTGGTGCTACTGGAATTGGTAAAGCTCTGGTTGAGAAGTTTCATCAGGAAGGGGCTTCAGGCTTAGTGGTAGCCGATTTGAATTTTGAAGGAGCAAAAGAGGTTGCTGAAAATGTCGATGGTTTAGCGATCGACTGCGATGTCTCAGATGAAAATTCTATTTCTCAACTTATTTCAACAACAGTGGACACCTTCGGGCGGATTGATCTTATGGTTTCAAATGCAGGATATGTAACTATTGGTGCCTTAGAAGCACCAGACAAAGAGTTGAGAAAAATGTTTGACGTTCACGTTATGGCTCATCTTTGGGCAGCTAGATATGCAATTCCACATATGATCGAAGCAGGTGGAGGTTATTTGTTAAATACTGCTTCTGCAGCGGGTCTTCTAACCCAGTTGGGTTCACTTCATTATTCTGTAACTAAACATGCTGCGGTTTCTCTTTCGGAATTCTTGTCTATTTCTTATAGAAATCATGGGATTAAAGTTTCTGTATTATGTCCACAAGCAGTGGAGACAGATATTTTGAACAACAGTCCTACAAAAGATTTATTGTCTGACCAAGGTGAGGGACCAGCATCTGTTGATGGCGTGATTACCCCCGAAGATGTAGCTATTAGTGTCGTGCAAGGTCTTAGAGAGGAAGAGTTTTATATTCTTCCTCATCCGCAAGTAGCCGAATATTTAAGCCGTAAAGGGGATGATATTGACAGATGGTTAGCGGGTATGAATAGATTTCAACAAAAATTGTTTCCTGATGGAAATTCGCCTGGAGATTGGCTTATTTCTTAAAAACGAAATTATGTGTTTGCGAACTAAAATCAACCCATAGCCTGAGCATGATGTTTGTAAATAGCCCAACTTTGGTTCCTTTTCGCATAAATTCTTTTTTTGCTTTGACGAAACCTGCGATAATTAGAACTTTGTTGATCACAACTGTTCCGACAATGTTTGTAGCAGAAAGAGGAACCCCTTCGGCATGGCTGATTATCGCAACTATGGTCGGAGGTTCCTTTGCGGCTGCTGGAGCTAATTGTTTCAATATGGTTTTAGATGTTGACATTGATAAGAGAATGAACAGAACAATCAACCGTCCTTTAGTTACAGGTGTAATCACCCCTAAGGAGGCGACAGTTTTTGCTTCAATTTTGGAAATAGGAGCGTTTATTTGGCTTCTTTGTTTTGTCAATTTATTGAGTGCGGTTCTGGCTATTTCAGCAACTGCTTTTTATGTATTTGTTTACACAATGTGGTTAAAGCGTTCTTCGACTAGCAATATTGTTATTGGAGGTGCTGCAGGGGCTGTACCAGTCTTGATCGGTTGGGCAGCTGTTACGGAAACTTTAGGTTGGGCGCCTGTTTTATTGTTTTCTGTCATCTTTTTTTGGACGCCGCCACATTTTTGGGCTTTAGCAATTAATTATCGTGATGATTATGAGGCAGCTGGAATCCCTATGCTGCCTGTTGTTACAGGTTTGAAAGAAACAGGTAAACAAATAGTTGTCTATTCAGTTGTTTTAATTGCTTTTTCAATCTCTTTTTTCTTTGTTGCAGAAATGGGTCTTTATTATTTGTCTGCTTCCTTAGTACTTGGTGCTTTGTTTCTATTTTTTGCTTTGAAAATAAGATTTGATCCCACTGAAAAAAATGCTTCAAATTTGTTTAGGTATTCTATTACCTATATTTTCTTACTTTTTAGTTCGATGGTTTTAGATGTTCTTTTATAGCCATGGACGGTGTCAGAAATGTTGTTATGAGGTTTTAGTTAGAGTACTAAATCGCTTTTAAATTTTTGTACTAAGAACAAGCAAAAAAATAAAAAAATTTCATCTTGAATAATTAGTTTGGACTGTTAGAAAGCGGCTAGCGTGACAGAATTAATACTGCTTTAATCAACTTTTTTTACTATAAAAACATGTAGATTTAGGTGAGCAAAGTTTCGATTTTTCTAACCCCAGGACACAGGATTAAATGACTACTACTGATATCGCCCCAGATTCTGTAGCAGTTGATGGGCAACAGAAACATACTTTCATTGAGCGTTTGGTTACTAGTACAAGTAGTTTATCTATTGGAAAGTCATGGATAAATACCGGTTTGTTCTATTTGATCTCTTCTTCTTTACTTGGTTTTTTCCTCGATATTGTTCGGTTCGATACTGACAGATATCTGATTTTTTCCAATGTTGATACTTTTTTCCAGTTCTGGTCATTAAATCGCACCGCCTTAGTTTTGTTGGCGCTTATTCCCATCATTATTGGTTTAGCTATGTGTGTTGTGCCTCTCCAAATAGGTGCGAATTCGATAATTTTCCCAAGGGCCGCAGCTTTCGGTTTTTGGCTGTGGTTTTTGGGTGCAGGGATTACTGTTTTTGGTTTTTTGGCCGATGGAGGTTTTGGTGCTCCTGATTCAGGAAGTCAGCAAGAAGCAGTAGCGCTTACGCTCGTAGGTCTTTTGCTTGTAATCACAGGCATTTGCATGTCGGTAATTTGTCTACTGACCACCATTATCTCAGGAAGATGTATGGGAATGAGTTTGCGTAGGATTCCATTATTTAGTTGGACAATGATTGTTTCGGGAACTCTTTGGATTCTTACTTTGCCAGTCCTAGCAGCTAATGCTGTTTTGACATATGTTGATTTGAGGGGACGTTCAGCGATTTATTTTGGATCAGAAGATTTAATTTGGGAGCAGATTTCTTGGGTGTTTACTCATCCGCAAATATATGTATTTGTCTTGCCTTTAATAGGGATTGCGTATGACATTGTCCCAGTTGCAACCAAGATACGGCAAAGAAATCATGATCTGGTATTAATTTTGTCAGGTCTTTTCGGGGTTATTGGTTTTGGGGCATACGCTCAACCTTTTTTCGACACACCTGGAACTCCAGTTAGAGAAGAAGCTTTATATGTAGTCACCGCTGTTTTGGCAGTTCCGTTTTCACTTCTGCTTTTGGCAGGGGTTTTAGAAACTTTGCGTATGGGAGCAAGAAATCTCACAAGACATCCCCCAGCGCCCTTAGTTCTTTCTCTCTTATCACTACTTCTCTTAGTTTCGGGCACGATTGTAGGAGCCTTGAGAGCCATAGAACCTTTTGAACTTATTGATACAACAGCAACAACTGCTCAAATGAAACTGACTATTGGAGCCGGAATTGTTGCTGCTGTTGCTGCAATGCTTTGGTGGGGTGAGCGAATTATAGGTAAGAAATCTAAACAAGGCTTTGGTTTGATAGCGGGAGCTTTGATAGCTACAGGAGCTTTGTTGAGTGGGTTGACTGAAACAATAAATGGGTTTTTAGGTTTAGATGATTTTACAAAGGTTAATTTTTTGGAAAAAGTTTCATCTGAGTCGACTGCAAAGGTTTTTATCTTTTTCTCATTTATTGGTTCTTTCTTATTTTTTGTTGGTTCTGCGATTTTCTTAATCGTCGAGTTTCTAAGAGTAAGGAACGGTTCTGAATCTGAAGTAAATCCATGGGGAGGTCATACCCTTGAGTGGACTGAAGAAGTAGTTACAGTTTCCTCAGAAAGACCTCTACTAGACATAGAAGAGAAAGTAGGAGTTGATGATGTCTGAGATGATTTCTCCACCATTACCTTCTAGACCTCGAACTCTTGTTACTGGGGCAGTGTTAGGAAGCATTGCTTCTGTGATGTTTTTTGCTGGATTACTGGCTATTTATTTTTCAATGCGCGCGGATGCTATTGCTTGGGGAAGCGAATGGTTCCCGGAAGGGGCTATCCAGCTTGTTCCAGGGGGTATGAATATGGCAACCATGTCTTTGTCAGTTATAACAATGGCATGGGCTGTGCGTTCTGTTTCACTTAATGATCGAATTCACACATATTTGGCTCTTGGTTTAACAGCTCTTCTCGGAGTGGCAATGATTAATCAGACTGTTTTTTACCTGAATGATATTGGATTACCAGTTGATTACAGTAAGGCCAGCACTTTACTATTTACCATCGTTGGCGCTCATATGATTATGGTTGCCATCGGTGTTATTTGGAGTTTGCTTCTTCTTGTGAGAGCTTTTGGTGGTCAGGATACGAGGCGTCATCAGGATCTGGTTTCTGCCTTATCTATTTATTGGTATGCAGGTGTTGTTATCTATTCGATCATTTGGATCGGCATATATATAGCAAAGTAGGGATGTGATTAACTAATGCTCACGACTGGATTTAAACTTTGGTTTGGTCTCTGTGTATTAATGGTGGTAGCTGCAGTCTTTGCTGGGTATACAACTGGTGGAACAGAAACAGGTCCAATTTCTTTGGGTTGGAAAGGTGGGGTTGGTAATCATGTGGTTTATACCCTTTTAATGCTTGGAGCCGCTTCAATGGCTGTAATGGGAATAGTTAGTCAAGCTTTTCGTGATAGTGAACCTGAGGCAGCAATTGAATTGCTTGGAGTAGATGAAGTCCCTGAAGCACAGTCCACAATTGGAAATTCATGGTGGCCAGTATTTGCTGCTCTAGGTTTAAGTATTGTGGCAGTTGGTTTAGTTGTACATGCCGCAGTTTTTGTCGTGGGAATAATAATTGTTGTTGCAATCGGATTTGAATGGACAATGACCAATTGGTCTGAAAAAGCTTCATCAGATCCAGAATTAAATAGCGAACTGCGTGAAAGACTCATGCGTCCTATTGAAATACCACTTATTGGAGCTCTGGGAATAGGTGTAATAGTTCTAGCCGTTTCTCGCATTCTTCTTTCCTCATCTGCATTAGGTGCAGTCTGGGTGGCCACCGTGGTAGGTGTAATCATTTTTGGTACTGCTTTTTATATAAGTAAAAGACCTTCAATCTCAAGAGGTTTGATACAAAGTATTCTTTTTGTCGGGATCGCAGGAATCTTAATAGCAGGAGTAATTTCAGCTGTCATAGGAGAACGTGATTTTCATCACAAAGGACCACATCATGATGAAAAAAGCCACATGGACGAAAAAGAGTAGAAAATATGTTGAAGAAAGAATTTAAAGTCCCGATTTTCTTACTTAGCATTTTAGTTTTCATTTCTTCTTGTTCTTCGGGTGCTGAGCTCGACACATTAAAACCTAAAGGTCCCACTTCACGTTCAATAGACTCTCTTTCAGATCCGGTTTTCTTAGTTGCAGGAATTGTATTTGTAATTATTTTCGGAGGAACCGCTTTATTGTGGATTCGTTTTCGTGATGATCATTCTGATGACGAATTTCCCGAACAAGTGCATGGAAATTTCAATCTTGAAATCCTTTGGACTCTTATACCCACTTTAATTCTTGCAGGAGTAGCGGTTTTCACACTTATAACTCTTTCAGAAATAAATGACAGTGATAACAATGTGATGGCGTTATCAGTTGACGGTCAACCAGTGTCTTGGGAACCTGAGGTAGTAGTCGTCGGTCAACAATGGTGGTGGGAATACAGATACTATCTAGATGGCTTGGATGGGGTTGACGTTTCAGATGCAAGGAATTTGCCACCAGCTGACATAATTACATCCACTCAAATGGTGATACCTACAGGACAAGAAATTGAACTTAAAATTACTAGCCGAGATGTAATACACAGTCATTGGATACCGGCTCTCAATGGAAAACGTGATGCTGTACCAGGAAGAGTTAGTCCATGGAAACTTGAGGCAGATGAACCAGGAGTTTATTTTGGTCAGTGCACTGAATTTTGCGGTTTGTCACATGCCAGAATGCGGATGCAAGTAGTCGCTATGGAACCCAGTGAGTTCCAAGAATGGGTTAATCAACAAACAGAACCAGCTGTTGAACCAAAGACCGAAGCTGAAAAACGAGGACTAGAAGTTTTTGAATCTCTATGCGCGCGGTGCCACGTGATAAAGGGTGTTAATGATCAAACTTCAACAGGGGCTGATTTAGTTTCTAATGCAGCTCCCAACCTAACTCATTTAATGAGTCGAACGACTTTCGCAGGTGGAATATTTAACATGTATGAATCCGATGGCAAGTTAAACCGAACTCAGTTAGAAGCCTGGTTACGAAATGCTCCTGCTGAAAAACCTGCTTATGCACAAGGCAGAAGAGGAATGCCAAATATGGGTCTTGATGAAAGCCAGATAGATGATTTGATTGCTTATCTTGAAAATTTGGGTAAAAAACCGAAAATTGAAATAATTTCCGCTACGGAGGTTGAGTGATGACACAAACATTAGAACCGGAAGTGGGAGAAATGTCTAAAGATCAAAAACACCAACCTTTAGGTGTATATACAAGACCTAAAGGAGGAAATGGTTGGCGAGATTGGGTAACCACTGTAGATCATAAAAAAATAGGCATCCTCTACGGTGCAGCAGCTCTTTTCTTTTTTCTTATAGGAGGCATTGAAGCACTTTTAATTCGACTCCAGTTAGCTACACCAGATGGAACAGTCCTAGGTGCAGACATGTATAACCAAATGTTCACTATGCATGGTGTGACAATGGTGTTTTTAGTAATAATGCCTCTAGCTGCAGCATTTGCGAATTATCTTTTACCGCTGCAGATAGGAGCACGAGATGTAGCTTTTCCTAGACTTAATGCTTTATCGTTCTGGATTTTTCTTGCCGGAGGTCTTTTTCTAAACACGGCTTGGATCTTTGGAGACGCTCCCGATGGTGGTTGGTTCGGATATGCGCCAAATACGGGAATTGTTTTTTCACCTGGCAACGGTATGGATTTTTATGCAATAGGACTGCAGATAACTGGTATTGCTTCTCTAATTTCGGCGATGAATCTGATCGTGACTGTTTTAAATATGAGAGCACCAGGTATGACGTTATTTAAAATGCCCGTTTTTACTTGGATGATATTGGTTGTTCAATTTCTTTTAGCTTTTGCTGTACCTGTTATTACGGTTGCACTATTTCTACTAATGTTTGACAGGAATTTTGGATCACATTTTTTCAATCCGGAAATGGGAGCGGATCCTTTACTCTGGCAGCACCTTTTCTGGATCTTTGGGCATCCTGAGGTATACATACTGATACTTCCATCATTTGGAATTATTTCAGAAGTAATCCCAACTTTCTCTCGGAAACCAATTTTTGGTTATCCATTTATGGTTTTTTCAGGAATAGCAATTGGTTTTATGGGCTGGGGGGTTTGGGCTCACCATATGTTTGTTTCCGGTATAGGTCCTATATCAGTTGCCGCTTTCTCACTTTCAACAATGTTTATTGCAGTTCCAACAGGTGTGAAAATTTTAAATTGGATGGCAACAATGTGGGGAGGAAAAATATTATTCAATACCCCAATGTTGTTTGCGGCTGGTGTGGTTTCAATGTTTACAATCGGTGGTCTTTCCGGTGTAACCCATTCGGTAGCACCAGCTGATACTCAACAAACCGATACGTATTACATTGTTGCTCATTTCCACTATGTAATTTTTGGTGGAGCGCTTCTGGGTATCTTTGCTGGTTTTTATTTTTGGTGGCCTAAAGTATTTGGATACTTGCTTGGTGAAAAGTTAGGGAAGTTGAATTTCTGGTTGATGATAATTGGATTCAACCTAACTTTCGGTCCTATGCACATATTGGGACTGCAAGGAATGTCGCGACGAATTCACAGTTATAGTCCAGGTTTTGGCTTTGAATTCTGGAACTTAGTAGAAACAGTTGGGTCTTTTATTATAGGAATAGGTGTTTTACTGTTTCTTATAAATATTTACACTTCGGCTAAAAAAGCTAAAGGACAACCACCGGTCGGCCCAGATCCATGGGATGCTCGAAGTCTTGAATGGATCACCCCTAACCCAACACCAGTTCATAACTTTGATGAGGTGCCAGTAGTTGAAGAACTCGATGAGTTCTGGCATAGAAAATACGGAAAAGATGAAAACGGAAAAGTAATTAGAGTTGCTTCTGCTGAAGAAGTGTGTCAAGACGGTTCAGCGACAGATGTTCATCTCCCATCACCTTCTTATTGGCCATTAGTTCTAGCATTAGGTTTCCCATTTATTGGATATGGGCTTATTTACAACCTGTGGTTCTGTGTGCCCGGCGGAATCATGATTTTAATGTCAATTTATGCATGGGCATTTGAACCTCCAGATGACCCTGAGGAAGGTCATGGGGAAGAACAGCATGAAAACACTCTCGATGGTGAGACAGAGGAGGTTTCAGTTGACTGAGAATGAGCATTCTGTTGGAACCGGTTTGTCAAACAACAAACTTTTAATGTGGGTTTTTTTAGGGTCGGAGTGTCTGCTTTTTGGGGGGTTAATCTCCACTTATCTTATTTATCGAAGTCGTTTTGCAGATGGACCAGCTCCAGGAGATATCTTTGATATTCCTTTTACTTCAGTTAGTTCTTTCGTTTTGTTAATGAGTTCTTTAACTATGGTGCTGGCTTTGTCAGCTTTGCAGAGGGGAGACTACCGAAATAATCGACTTTGGCTTCTTACGACGGCTTTATTGGGCGCTTTATTTATCGGCGGACAAGTATATGAGTTCACTACATTTTTGAGAGAAGGGCTTGGGTATACAACAAGCCCATTTTCATCAGCATTCTTCACTCTTACAGGCTTTCATGGGGTTCATGTGAGTATAGGAATTGTAATGTTGATGTCACTTTATGTTTCATCGATGCGTGGCAATCTTCGACGTGAATCGGCAGAAACTGTAGAAATAGTCGGCTTATATTGGCACTTTGTGGATGTTGTATGGATATTTATTTTCACAGTAATCTATTTAGTTCCCTCACCAACGAGTTGAAATTAGGTTTTAACGAATGACTAACACCGATAATGAAAAAATTGAATCTCCAAGTGATGCTGAAGAGGAACACGAGCACCCTTCAGACAGGAAATATATTCAAATAGCAATCATTCTGGGAGTAATCACAGCTTTAGAAGTAGCGACTTACTTCTTTGAAGACATGCCTGGTGAAATCTTAATTCCACTACTAATGGTCATGATGGTCATTAAATTCTTTTATGTAGCAGCCTGGTTTATGCATTTGCGCTTCGACAGCCAGGTATTTACGAAATTTTTTGTTGGTGGTTTAGTTTTAGCAACTGTTGTTTATGTTATTGCTCTTACGATGTTTGAGTTTTGGAACAAAGGTTGAAATATTTTCAGTATTTGAGTGTTCAGTGTTTCAGTCAATAGTTTCATTACGAGTTTGAGGTGCTTTCAATAAATTCAATAAATCCTTGGGCTTGGAAGGCCCATCCAGAAGTCTGGGTATTGGTAATTGCAGTTCTTTTGCTTGGTTTTTGGGCTATAAAAATAATAGGTCCTAAAGTTGTAACTCCTGATCAACAAGCAGTTACTAAGAAACAAAAAGTCACATTTATTTTTGCGACCATTCTGCTGTTAATTTCTGCTGATTGGCCCCTACACGATATTGCTGAAGATCACTTGTATTCAGCACATATGCTTCAACACCTTTTGATTACGTTCATTGTCCCGCCTTTATTTTTACTTTCTATTCCTACATGGTTGGCAAGACTTTTAGTTGTCAGTGATACTTTCTCGTCACAAGTAATTCGAAAAGTTTCACACCCTGTGGTAGCTGGAGTGACTTTCAACGCTTTAGTTGCACTAACTCATTGGAGTGGTTTCGTCCAATTTTCTGCAGACTCAGGAGTTTTTCACTATGCAATTCATGTTTTATTATTTGTGACAGCGCTTCTCATGTGGATTCCGGTAGTTTCTCCAATACCAGAACTTCGTTTATCTCTTCCTGGTCAAATGTTTTATTTGTTTCTTATGTCAATCATTCCCACGGTTCCGGCAGCATGGTTAACTTTTGCAGAAGGAACCGTTTATAACCATTATGACGATGGTTACCAAATGTGGGGGATAACTGTTCAATCAGATCAACAAGCAGCTGGTTTGATAATGAAACTGATTGGAGGTTTTTATTTGTGGGGGATCATTGTATTTAAGTTTTATATCTTCGCCCGTGAGCACACTAGGAATCAGAATATGAGGACAATTTCTAATGAAATTCAAAAACATTAAAAAAAGTTTAAAAGCTGAGTCTTTTAAAGGGTAAGTTCGTTTCAATGATTGATATCCGTTTATTACGCAATGATCTGGATTTGGTAAAAAAATCAATTTCCAGACGTGGGGAAAATACAGAAGTTTTAGATCAAATAATTGAGTTGGATCTTAGGCAGAGACAAAGCGCCGAGAAACGAGATGAAATACGTAATGAAATTAATGAAATTTCAAGACAAGTAGGAGAACTTCATAAGTCTGGTAAAACAGATGAGGCTACCCCTCTTCAAGAATCAAGTCGAAGTATGAGAGAAGAAGAGGAAAAACTAAGTGAAGAGTGTGATCGTTTTTCTGAAGAAATAAGAGAATTATTACTTAGAGTTCCAAATATTCCAGCTGAGGATTGTCCTAACGGGGCAAGTGCCGAAGATAATTTGATTTTACGAGTTGAGGGTGGGGATACGGTTTGGGAAGACCATCAACGTGTACCGCATTGGGAAATAGGTGAAACTTTAGACATTCTTGATGTTGAAAGGGCAACCAAACTGTCTGGAGCAATGTTTGCTATGTATACAGGCATGGGAGCCACGTTGTGTCGAGCATTGATCCAGTACGGATTAGATCGAAATGCTGATGCATATCGTGAGATAAGACCTCCAACTCTTGTTTTGACAGAAACAATGATTTCTACGGGACACCTACCAAAGTTCATAGATGATGCTTATCACCTTGAACGAGATGATCTTTGGGCAATACCTACAGCTGAGGTCCCATTGACCTCATATGCTCGTGATGAGATCCTTAATGAATCTGACTTACCAATTAAGTTGATGTCTCACACTTCGTGTTTCAGACGTGAAGCAGGTTCGGCGGGTAGAGATACACGAGGTCTTCTAAGAGTTCATGAATTTGACAAAGTCGAGCTATTAGCTTACGCAACTCCGGAGCAAGCACAAGAAGTGCATGATGACATACTTTCTAGAGCAGAGTCAGCAATTGCCGATCTGGGTTTAACATATCGAATTCTTGATTTATGTACAGGTGACTTAGGAAATTCTTCTGCAAGAACTTTTGATATTGAGGTTTATGCGCCTGGTGCAGATCAGTGGCTTGAAGTTTCATCAATTTCTTGGTTTAGTGATTACCAGGCACGTAGGGCAAATGTACGATACAGACCACAAGGTGGAAAAGGGACATCAGTTTTACATACTCTTAACGGGTCAGGTTTAGCTGTACCTCGTGTATGGGCAGCTCTTGTAGAAACTTATAGACAAGAAGATGGAAGTATTTTGATTCCTGAACCTCTTTTGCCTTATATGCAAGGTTCAAAGATCATCAACTAATTTTCTGAAATATTCAAGCCGATTGTTGAAGCTAGAACACCTGAGATGATATTAAGCAAAATATAAATCAAGCTTGATCGGTAGTTTCTTTTAGATAAAGAATCTATGTTGGCACAAAAAGTAGAAAAAGTTGTCAGTGATCCAAGGAAACCTATTCCGATGAGAATTAATTCTTTGTCGTCGAAACTGCTAACCAAGCCAAGAAAGAAAGACCCGATCGTGTTAACTATGAAGGTTCCCTTGTAAATTCCAAAAAATATTGTTGTTTTCCATCTAACGACACTTGCAATAGTTGCTAGTACGCAAAAAGCTGCAAGAGTCATTGGTTTCTTTCACATAATTTTGAAGTTGCTTTAAATAGGCTGATTCCGAAAAAAATCGAAGCAACTAAATAGCAAAGAGGAATAAGAATTTCATTGTTACGGAATAAAACTGCTACTTCAAAAGAAAGTGTTGAGAAAGTAGTTAAACCACCACAAAGACCGGTACCTAACATCAATAAGGTTTTTTTGTCCAATTTTTTGCCTATAAGGACACCTAGAGCCGCACAGCCTAGGAGATTAATCAGAAGAGTTGGCCATGGGAAAATTTGTGTAGTTGTGTTTTCTAATACCAGCCAACGAATACCTGCTCCTACAGCACCGCCAATTCCTACTCTCAAAAAGTCATATTTTCTCACGTAGGAAACATTACATCCTGATATTTGTGATCGATCACTATTTTGGCTAAACCATTTATGTGGACTTAAGACGAGTGCGTGAAGAATATGAGAGTCGTGGGCTCTATGAACAGGATCTAGTAAGTGATCCAATTGAACAATTTAAACTTTGGTATTCAGAGATTGAAGATGTTGGTTATTTGGAGCCTAATGCAATGGTATTAACTACCGTGGACACAAATGGGTCGCCTAGCGGAAGAAATGTTCTTTTAAAAGAGATCCATGGTGGTGGTTTTGTTTTCTTTACAAATTACAGAAGTAAGAAAGCTTCTGATATAGAAACCAACAACAGGGTTTCTCTTGTCTTCAGCTGGAATGAACTTCGGAGACAAGTAATTGTTAAGGGGTTAGCAGAGAAGATACCTGAAAAAAGTTCTGATGAATATTGGTCAATGAGACCACATGAAAGCAAAATTGGTTCTTTAGTTTCTAATCAGAGCAAAGTGATTTCTAACAGAGAAAAATTAGAAGTGGAATTCATGTCTGAAGAACTGAAGTGGAAAGGAACTGATATACCAAGACCAAATCATTGGGGGGGTTATAAAGTAATTCCAACTTTCATTGAATTTTGGCAGGGAAGACCAAATCGGCTCCACGATAGATTGGCTTACAATTTAACTTCTAAAGGATGGATGGTTGAGCGTTTATCACCTTAAGTTCAAATGAGTGAAATTTTATGTTTCTGATTTCCAATTGTTTACACCTGAGATTAACCCATTAATCAGTTGGTTTAAATCTTCCGATCTGGGTGTCCCATCAGAATCAGACCAAAAATTATACTCCCTGTTCCATCTTAAACCAGGAGGTATCTCAATTTGAACCCCTCCATTTATTGGATAATTTACTGGATTTAAAGGATGTACACCTCTCAGAGGGTGTGGTATCTGATCTATTTGATCAACTACGCGGTACTCTTCAGGCAATACTTCTCTTAATGAACCCGCTAGGTGGCAGGCTAACTTTCTGTTACTGCCTCCGAGAAGCACAGCCCAAAAATCATCATCTTTTCCGTATCCATGAACAGAAATAATAGTGTCGATTTTCTGCAAAAATTTATTTAGTTTTGATGACTCTGCTGGGTTAAAATTTTTCGACGATAGATGCAGCCGTGAACCTTCAGGCTGGATCAATGCATAGTATGAAGAGTTAGTTTTTTGAGCGACTTCACGCGCAACAGCTTCAGTAGCTCTCTCTAAACCTCCACCATGAAGTGCGCAGATACCAAAAGAAGATCGGATTTCTATTTCCTCAAATATGCCCGGTTCAGAAAGTAGAGCAGACAAGCTTTCAATTTTTTTTACTTTTATCATTTCTTTTTTTCTCTATAAAGAGCGACACAACTTAAGAAAACAATGAGGAGTAGAAGACTTGAGAAAAGAATTTCAAGAGGAACTGCCCATCTTTTCGGTTTTTCAAACCAATGAGTGACCCTTTCAGGCCATTTCAACACTAAATAAACTATTGGTTTTATAATTAATGTTCCTTTATATAAAACTCCTTCAATAAAAAACCAAATGCCGAAAAATGAAAGCCTGAGAACTTTTTTTGCTATACCCGTAAAAGCTGGGTTTAAACCCCAGATAATAAATGTCAAAACTATTAGCCATAAGGCTAAACCAATTTCTAAACCTCCAACTTCTGAAACCCAAATTGTTAAATGTGATTGAAGCTCATTAATTTTTTCAACGATTTGATTAGCACCTACGCCCGGAGAATTTAAAGTTCTAATTTCATAAATTCCATAAATAAATAAGTAGGCACCCCCAATTAGTAGCGAAATAGCGCCAATTAGATCCACGTAAGGCAACGTTTTTCTAAGATTTCGTACAAGGCCACCTCTTGCCAAAGCCAAAGATAATGTTGAAACAGTTACGACTGCTCCCAGTCCAAGAGCATAGGTAAGAAAAATTATTGTGCCTTCAAAAATTCCTTGTCTACTAAAACTTCCTGAGATTTGTAGTAAAAAAAGAGGAGCTGAACATCCGACTGAAACGATTGCGTAAGAAATTCCAAAACCAATCACAGAGAAAATTTCATTTGATTTTGGACCCCTTCTATCGAATAAAAGAAACTTTTTTTGATTTTTTTTGAGCAAAATAGAAAAACCGTATGGGATTAAAAGTGCCCCCAAGATGACAGTAATCCAAGGAGTTTTTCGAGCGATTGTCTCTTCATTAACCAGGTGTGATATTAAAAATCCAAGAAATCCAAAAACTCCTACAAAAGTTGTTGTAAGAGTCAGGCTGATAACTAAGCCTCGTAAAACCTGTTCTGGACGTGCCTGACTATCAGCAGTGTCTTTACCTATGAAATAACCAAGCCAAGTAGGAAGCATTGCAAAACCACAAGGGTTAATCGCCGTAACGATGCCGAGGCTGAAAGGAAGAACTAATTCGATATCAAACATTTAAGAGTTCCAGTACTGATTCTTCAAGAGCTTCTTTACTTATAGGACCTTGATGAATTTTTGATAATTTTCCTTCCACATCAAAAAAAGCAGTAACGGGTAAACCGATTGCATTCAATGACTTAGTGAATTTTCCGTCGGGGTCGCGACCCAAGAGGTAGGAAATTTGAAGCTCTTTCGCTCTTTTGCTGGCTCTAGTCGGAGAATCGCTTATATTTATGCCAATAAATTTCACTTTTTCATAGTATTTACGATGAGATGCTTCAAAGTGTGGCATTTCCTCTAAACAGGGAGTACACCAAGTAGCCCATAGATTAATTACCATGGGTTGACTATTGTCTTCATAAATTTCTTTAAGTGTTATAAGTTCGTTTTCTATTTCAAAAGTTTGGGTAAAAACGTTTTCATCAACAAATTCGATTTCTTCCGCGTTACTACATGAATTCGCAAGCAGCACAAATGCTAATAAAAGTTTTTTCACATCTATAAAGGTAGTCGGGAGGCGACCCTTACGACTATAGGGTCGCAAGGTCACCCCCCAACTAACCTTTCTAAATTGAGGTTCGTTGATCGTTACCCCAATTTATTTGGCCTTTCATCAAGCAGAACGGAGGGTGGACTGCAGATGAACAGGTATAGGTATCACTGGAAGTTCGTCTTCTGGTCGGGAGATTTTTCGTGGTCTGCCTCTTCCACGTTTGTTCGCTAAGATTTTTCCTTTTCGAAATAACTGACCACCCCAAACCCCCCACGGTTCATTGCGATCTATAGCTGCTTCTAAACACAATGCGAGGGAAGGACACTCACCGCAAATTGTCTTTGCTCTTGCTATATCTCCTAAATCTTCTGAGAAGAAAATCCCGGTAGGGACACCGAGTTCTGCGCATGCAGCATTTTCTCTCCATATTTCTCTTTTATATTCGATAGCAAACATTTTTTACTCCTTTTTTGAATTGATCTTGAAAACGAAAAAAGCCGCCGGATTTTCCGGCGGCCGTTGGTTTTGCTTTTTAGCTTTTAGCTAGTTGTTTTCCAGGGCCGCTTTATAGTCAAAAATCCGTACTTGTTGAACCAGAAAGAAAGTGTCTCTGCATGGAGAGCTGTTGTTTTCACCGGTGTTGGTACGTGCGAGGTTAAAGCATGATCTTCGGTTCGATGACCGGAATGGATATGATTTTTGTTATTCATGCTCATAATTTTTCTATTAAAACTGCAATGCAGTCTTAATAAACAAGTCTACCAAAACTACTTTACGTGACCACTCAACACCTTAAAGTGAATTTTGTCAACTTATTTTTCAATAAAATAAGCAAATTGATAGTTATTAGCCCAAATTAAGCGAATTTGTAGGTTTTTACACCCTGTTTTTCTTCGGGTAAAACCTCGCCGAGAATTCTTAGATGTTCGAGATGTGCATAAGTTTCGCTGGCTGCCATATCTCCCCACGATCTTTCTTTGAATAAATGTTTCATATAATCATCAACCGATGCTTCGCCTATGGAATCACCTGTTTCCCTAATTAACTGCAGGCGATCAACATGATGCTGAATGATGTCATTTGCTCGTTCCACAAGATTGTTAAACGGATGCCCGTGGGCTGGCAACACAAGAGAAACTTTTGAAAATTCTTTTGTTCTTTCTAATGAATTAAAAAAAACTGCTAAAGGATCCTCCATGTTCCCCATTCCGCCAATATGTGGAGTGATGGTTGGTAATACGTGATCTCCAGAGAAGAAAAAGCCATCGATTGGGTCGTACAAACATAGATGATCGTGCGTATGGCCAGGTAGATGAAGTGCCAACCATGTTCTTCCAGCAATTTCTAGTTCTTCAGAATCTTCTACTGTCAAAGATGGCTTTGGCACTTGAAACGATTTTGAATCAGCGCCTGTGTTGCTACCACTCCATTTTCTAAGTTCCTCAACTGAAGGAGGTTCTCTCTTCGTTCCCCAAGGAGTAGGTCTGCTAAGCATTTCCCTAAGTTTCTCAATATCTTCGTCATTTGCTAGATCGAGGGAAGCTGCATCAGGATCTTCCATAATGTCGTCAGTACCAAAAACTGATGAAAAAGAGGAATGGGTAAGGACTTCTACGTCGTAGTCATCACGAAGCCTGTGGACTCCCCCATAATGATCAACGTGACTATGGGTTACTATTGCTGTGTGTACATGTTTAAAGTTTGTTCCAAGGTCATCAAGTCTCGCTTCAAGAGAATTCCATGAATCTTTTCCTGGTAGCCCTGGATCTACCAGAGAAAACCCTTTCTTATCCTCAAGGGCATAACAATTGACATGACCTAAACCAGGCATTGAAACAGGAAGTTGCAGCCTATAAATTCCTTTGGCTATTTCAGTAATTTCTTCAGAAGCTGGCTCTTGTTCTTGCCTTATCGGGCGCGGAGATAAATTTGATTCTTCTGGATGAATTTTGTTCATTTGTTTATAAATAGGTTTTTCCGATAATGAAGTAGTTCCGCTACTGATTCGCGAATATCATCAAGAGCTCGATGTCCCCCAGTTTTTTTTGGAGCAGAATCTATAATTTCTGGATTCCATCTTCTTGCAAGTTCTTTAATTGTGGATACATCAATAGATCTGTAATGGAAAAAGGATGCCAAATCTGGTAAACCTTCTGCTAAAAATCTCCTATCAGTACCGATTGAATTGCCACATAAAGGAACGCTTCCGCTTTTTTCTATATGTTTCTTTAAAAATTCCAAGGTTTTTTCGCCAGCCATAGAAAGGGTTACCTCAGATTTAGGAATTTCATCTAATAAACCACTCGAAGTATGCATTTGTTCTACATGTTTGCTCATATTTTTTAACTTTTCAGCTGGTTGATGAATTACCAGATTAGGTCCAGTAGCAATTTCTTCAAGATCATCATTTGTGATTAAAGTAGCGATCTCAACGATTACGTCTTCTTTCGGGTTTAAACCCGTCATTTCTAAATCCATCCAAACCAACACAGTTTGATCATACGG
>CEUZ01028788.1_pt1 | contig 17582 bp, 19 predicted proteins | sample 361511 | NCBI WGS metagenome assembly CEUZ01 (sample SAMEA2622822, study PRJEB7988) | marine metagenome | biome: marine biome (ENVO:00000447); feature: surface water layer (ENVO:00002042); material: "saline water (ENVO:00002010), including plankton (ENVO:xxxxxxxx)" | depth 5 m
ATATATCCATTAGCTATGTCGTACGGTGCAAACATACAACGAGCCCCGCCACCAACAGACGAACCAGGGAATGCCCCTGCTTCATACATGAGATGGGCTTCGGCAGCTGTTATGCGACCATCTTTAGTAGCCCCAATTTTGACAACCATGTCACCGCCAGATGTAGGACCTGTTGATGTAAACACTTCAGTTCTAGTCATAACAATTTTGACAGGTTTACCAGTCTGTTTGGACAATATAGCAGCAACAGGATCAAGATAGTTTGCTTGGCCTTTACCGCCGAACCCTCCTCCTATCTCCATTGGGATCACTTTTACCCTACTTGTCGGAAGACCTAGTAATTTAGATGCACTATCTCTCGCTCCAAACAACTGCTGGGTACTCGTCCATATAGTTACATAACCATCTTTCCCCCACATAACCGTGGTGGCGTGGGGCTCTATATATCCTTGATGTACACGTTTGGTATGGAAATCTCTTTCTACTACTACATCGGCCTCTTCGAACCCTTTCTCAATGTCTCCCATCTTGATTTCATATCGGTTAGCTACGTTGGTACCGTCTCCAGATCCGTCGTCTGACCAACCTCCTTGACCTGCACCTGCACTGGATCTTTGCAATAATTTTTCATGCAAAATTGGAGCGTCTTCCTTCATAGCATCCGCCGGATTAAGTACTGGCTTAAGAACATCGTATTCTACTTCTATTAGTGCCGCAGCTTCCTCTGCTATATGTGCACTTATAGCAGCAACAGCCGCTATTCCATGGCCACGATACAGAACTTTCTCTCTCGCTAAAACATTTCTGGTAGCGAAGCCGGCATTCGACATAGATCCTTCCTCTTGATCTGCCAGATTCGCCGAAAGGTCAGGAAGGTCCTGAGCCGTAATCACTGCTTCTACACCCGGTAATGCCAACGCCTTACTCGTATCAATGCTTTTAATGACTGCATGCGCATGCGGGCTCCTTAGTATCTTCCCGTGCAGCATGTTTGGTAGATAAGTGTCTGCTGCGTACCTTGCCCTACCGGTAACTTTATCCCATCCATCATGCCTAATGGGCCTGGTACCGATAACGTTGAACTCTTTATTAGATAAAACAATATTTGGTTTGTAATCTAACATTGTAACCTCCACATTAAATCTTTGATTTCTTTATATTCCTAATGCCAATGACGAACACACTGGCACAATTACCAATGTACCACAAACTTGTTTTTTTACCAATAATTTATGAGTGGCAAATTAAGATAATTTTATCTTCTTACTATTAACTCGAATTGATATATCAAATAATATAGAATCAACAGACAAATTAAACGTACAAAAGATGGAGGTTTATCATGGATTTGGGAATATCTGGAAAAGTCGCCTTAGTGACCGGTGGCAGCCGAGGGCTTGGAAAGCAGTCCGCTTTGTCTTTAGCTAAAGAAGGCTGCAAAGTATCACTATGCGCAAGAAACATGGATGAATTGCAAAATGTAGTGTCTGATTTAAGACAAAACGGGTATGACGCCCTAGGAATAGAAGCAGATGTTACTACGGAGCAAGGAGTTAACAAGTTTTATGAAGAATCTGTTAACAATTTTGGGCAAGTAGATATAGTCGTCAACAATGTTGGAGGAACTATTGGAGGCAGAGATTTCGAAACGACTACCGACGAGGACTGGATGAACACGATTAACCTCAATCTTATGTCAGCTGTTAGATTGACTAGATTAGTACTACCAGGAATGAGGCAAAGGCATTGGGGGCGAATAGTAAATATAGCTTCTATATGGGGAAGGGAATCCGGAGGAGGTATGACTTACATGGCTGCAAAAGCTGCATTAATTGCGTTCTCTAAACACCTTGGATTGTCCCTTGCTAAAGACAACATTCTAGTAAACTCTATAGCACCAGGCTCTATAAAGTTTTCTGGTGGCAGCTGGGACAGATTTGTGAACAACAACAGCCAAGATGTAGTAGACAGTTTCATTAAGAATCAACTACCAATGGGGAGGTTTGGTTGGCCTGAACCTGTAGGTGATACTGTGGCATTCTTGTGTTCTGAAAGAGCAGATCTTATAACCGCAACATCAATAACCGTAGATGGTGGCCAATCAAGATCGCTAATTTAACTGACATGGCCTCTAATTTAGACGGAGTAAACCTAAAAATAGTTTCTTGTACTAGATGCGATAGGCTAGTGCGCTACTGCCAGGAAATATCATCCGTAAAAAAGCGTATGTATATCAGTGAAGATTACTGGGGCAAGCCTGTCCCTAGTTTAGGGAACCATAATGCAGAAGTATTGATAATAGGTCTGGCTCCAGCAGCACATGGAGCAAATAGAACTGGAAGAATGTTTACGGGTGATATGAGTGGAGCCTGGCTGTTCAGGACACTCAATAAATACGGTTTCTCTAATTCCCCTGATTCTTTTAATAAAAATGACGGTTTGATGTTAAAAAATGTCTATATATCTTCAATAATACATTGTGCCCCACCAAACAATAAACCATTTCAAAAAGAAGTTGATATGTGCCTGAATTTCCTTATAGAAGAAATCAAATTATTAAAAAATGTGAAGGTGGTGGTAACGCTTGGTAAGTTAGCCTTTGACGGATATTATAAAGCCCTCAAAGTATCTGGTTATCCCCAAAAGAGTGGCCAAACCAAACCTCGTTTCGGTCATGGTGCCAGATATGAAACGCCAGACGGTAAACTATTAATATCATCTTTCCATCCAAGCCGACAAAACACACAAACGGGCAGATTGACTAGAGAGATGTTTGACTCAATATTTGACATAGTAAAGACCAATATGGATGGCACTTTTAAAGTCTAGGTTTTCGTATTAATACTTTCTGACCGTCTTCAACGAACCTAGCAAGTTTGCTGTTTCTATAGCAACTATAGCCGCTTCCTCTCCCTTGTTATCCTGCCCATCACCAGATCTTTCAATTGCCTGCTCTACATTGAAAGTCGTAAGCACCCCAAAAACCACAGGGATACCTGTTTCTACTGATATCTGACTTATTCTACGAGCAGCCTCTCCGGCCACATAATCGAAATGAGCAGTGTCACCTTTTATTACAGCTCCTAAACAAATAATTGAGTTCCAATTGCCTGTTTTGGCCATTTCACTAGCTACAACAGGTATCTCAAAAGAACCGGGAACCCAACAAACTGTTATATCCTCATCTCGCACACCTTGTGTTAGTAATTTATTACAGGCGCCACTTACGAGTTTGCCTGTTATAAAATAGCTGTACCTTGCTGCTACTATGCCAATCTTCAAACCGGTACCATCACTGCTACCGATTAGTCGTTCACCTGGACCATCTGCCTCACCCTGGAACTCAGATGACAATCCTTTCAACTTTTCCCCTCCTGAAACTCTAGCAAATGACCTAACTTATCGTGCTTAGTCTTCATGTATTTTTCATTTTCAGGATTAGTGGGTACTATAATAGGAATCCGTTCTATAACATTCAAACCGTAGGCATCAAGCCCGACTATCTTTTTTGGATTATTCGTCAATATACGCATATCTTTCACACCAAGGTTTGCTAAAATCTGAGCACCTATACCATAATGCCGTAAATCCGGACTAAAACCCAAAGTCGTGTTGGCCTCTACAGTGTCCATTCCCTGATCTTGCAATGAATAAGCCTTTATTTTGTTATGCAAACCGATGCCCCTACCTTCTTGTCTCATGTATAAGAAAACTCCCCTACCCTCCTTCGCAATCATATCCATTGCTAGATTGATTTGTGAACCACAATCACATCGCATGCTACCAAAAACATCTCCGGTCAAACATTCGCTGTGAACCCTAACCAAAACTGGCTCGGATGTGCCCACATCACCCATAACTAACGCAATATGTTCGTCGGGATCTACTTGACTCCTAAATGCTATTGCGCTGAATTGTCCGAAAGAAGTGGGCAATTTTGCATCGGCCACTCTCTCAATCAGATTCTCGTGCAACATACGATGGGTTATTATTTGTTCTACGCTCACTATTCTTATTCCATGCTCCTCTGAAAATTTTTCCAGATCATTCATTCTAGACATAGTGCCATCGTCATTCATGATTTCACACAAAACAGCGGACGGATAAAGCCCTGACAATTTGGCTAAATCGATTGATCCTTCGGTTTGCCCTGCCCTGACTAAAACTCCCCCTTCCTGATATCTCAAGGGAAATATATGACCCGGCCTATCTAAATCATAAGGTGAAGCCTTAGGGTCTATCATTGTAAGAATTGTAGAGGCTCTGTCATGAGCAGATATACCAGTAGTAGTGCCTACGTTAGAGTCTACAGAAACAGTGAATGCAGTAGTATGCCTGGAGGTATTTTGATTTACCATCATAGGAATATTCAACTCTTCCAGTCTGTCAGCCAACATTGGGATACATATTAAACCTCTGCCATATGTAGCCATAAAATTTATCGAATCTGCGGTTACTTTTTCTGAAGCAATAATAAGATCACCTTCGTTCTCTCGATCTTCATCGTCCACCAAGATAACCATCTTGCCGTCTCTAAGATCCTTTACCGCTTCTTCGATCGTTGACAAAGACATTAGTGAGTACTCCATTAAAATTACAGTTGTGTTAATCGAATCATACTATCTGGCAAAAGGAAGCAGTTTTTCTACATACTTGGCTAGTATATCAACCTCTATGTTCACAGGATTCCCTTCTTCAGATATCCCCAATGTAGTGTTATTGAGCGTGTATTTTACCACAGAAACACTAAAAGCGGATTCAGTAACTCCCACGACTGTTAAACTTATTCCATCAACAGATATAAATCCCTTCTCAACGATGTACTTAATTATATTCGTTGGAACTGAGAATTCCATTAATACTGCATTCTCATCTTTGATTATAGAATTTATACCACCAACACCGTCTACATGTCCTTGAATAATATGCCCGCCTAGAGGGGTGCTCAATGTTAATGCTCGCTCTAGGTTAACGAACGAACCTACCGTTAATCTACCCAAGTTGGTTCGTTTGATAGTCTCCGGCATTGTGTCCACAGAAAACCAATCTTCGTCTACACTATTAACCGTTAAACAAGCTCCATTCACTGAAACACTATCGCCTTGCTCTAGGGTGCCTAGCAATAGTGAAGACCTTACTTTCAAAAACGTTTGGTCAGCCTCCAATACTTTTCCAATTTCCTGGACTATACCCGTAAACATAATTACCTCAAATACCCTGTAATCATAACATCATTACCTATCGTAGTAATGTTGCTTCTTTCTAATTTAAAGGAGTCAGCAATTTTTGCTGCTCCGTTACCTCCAACAGGAGAAGGTGATTTTGTCCCACCCAATATAACCGGTGACACAAATCCAACCACCTTATCTACTAAACCAGCATCAAAAAATGATCCTAATATATGACTGCCTCCCTCGACAATCAAACTCAGAAAACCGCGTTGTGTCAATAATTCCATTAGTTCGGTGAGATCGATTGACCCGTTCTGTCCGGATACAAATATCACTTCTGCACCTAATTGCGTCAGAGCATTAACCTTCTGCTCTTCTACATCGGTAGCAACAATTAATGAAAGCCCTGGTTCTTTAAGTAATTTGGCGTCCAAGGGAAGCCGACCGTAACTATCGAGAACAATTCTAACTGGCTGCCTTTCACATAAGTTTCCATCAGCATCTCTAAAAGTTAGATGTGGATCATCCTGCAGAACAGTACCTATGCCAACAAGTATCGCATCTGCCTTACCTCTTAATCTGCGAGCTGTGGCCCGGGATTCTGCTGAAGTAATCCATTTGGAATCGCCAGAAGATGTAGAAATTTTCCCGTCTAAACTCATAGCAAATTTTGCAGTAACAAATGGCTTACCTGAACTCATCACTTTGACATAACCTTCCATTATCTCAACAGCCTCTCGACCAAGCTCATCTATATGGATAGATATACCAGCATTCCTTAACTCATCAATCCCCTTACCATTAACTAGAGGATTCGGATCTATAAAAGCCACATGAACTTCCTTGATTCCGGCTTCGATTATTTGCCTAGTACACGGTGGTGTTTTGCCAAAATGACAACAAGGTTCAAGTGTTGTATACAAAGAAGACCCATTAGCAAACCTACCTGCTTGTGTTATTGCTATTATCTCTGCATGGGCCTGGCCTGGTGGCAACGTGTGCCCTTCCCCTACGATGTGGCCGTCCTTTACTAAAACAGCTCCGACCGGGGGGTTTGGGCTGGATATGCCTACAGCTTCTTGTGCAAGTTCCAAGGCACGTTGCATATATACCATTTTGCTATCCGTTTTTCTTATAATCCTCGTGTATCTTGCTGGCAGTGGGGTCTATTTGACCCTGATACTTACTTCCCAGTATGGAGGATCCATATGGATTGTCAGCTGGACTCGATAATCGTAAGAAAGATATTTGGCCGATTTTCATGCCAAAATAAAGAGTGATAGGAAGATTAGCCACATTGCTTAATTCCAAAGTAAGATGACCCTTCCATCCTGGATCTACATATCCTGCGGTAGAATGTATCAGGAGACCCAACCTTCCCAAAGAACTCTTTCCCTCTAATCGGGCCACTATGTCATCTGGCAATGATACCGATTCTAACGTACTTCCCAAAACGAACTCCCCAGGATGAAGTATGAACGGATTATTACCTTGAATCTCTTCGATTTCTGTGAGGTCCTGCATTTCTTCGTGTATATCAATATATGGCTGTCTTGTATTACGAAACACAAGAAGCCTTTTATCCAAGTGCAAGTCTACGCTAGCTGGCTGTACGCAAGATGGATCCAAGGGATCTATTATTATTCTACCAGCCGATATTTCTTCTTTGATCGTTCGATCACTCAGAACCATAAATTTCTCCAATTTCGAAGTTTTAATGTCTAAAAATTCTAACAGCCTATAAACTACAGTGCAATTAGGCCACTAACTCTTTTATGCCCAATACTTATAAAAATGATTAAGAGGACCATGTCCATGCCCAATAGATAATGACAATCTAATGGCTTGGGTAACATAAGTCTTAGCATCGCCCACGGCCTGCTCTATTGATTTACCCAAGGCCAAGCCTGCAGTAATTGCTGAGGCAAATGTACACCCTGTGCCATGAGTGTTCTTAGTATTTATTCTTTCAGCATAAAATTCTAAAAATTGATTGCCATCATAAAATATATCGATAGCATCACCACTGAGATGCCCTCCCTTCACAACCACACTAACTGCCCCCATGTCTACAATTGCAACTGCAGCTTCCCGAGCATGCTCAATAGTATCTATTTGTTTATTTAATAATGCCGATGCTTCAGGTATATTTGGTGTAACTATGGTAGCAATCGGTATAAGAACTTTTCTCATAGAATCTATAGCCGACTCTTCCAAAAGTCTGTCTCCCCCTTTAGCTACCATCACAGGATCCACAACTAAATTATGAAATTTGTGTTCTTTGGCTTTCTTAGCCACTAACTCTATAATCCCGGAATTTGCCAACATACCGGTCTTTACAGCATCAACTCCGATGTCAGATACAATGGCGTCTATTTGTGATTCAATGATATCCATAGGTATGTTATGAACAGCCATCACTCCAAGAGTATTTTGAGCAGTTATAGCAGTCAAAGCCGATGTACCATATATACCAAAGGCTGCGAAGGTTTTTAAATCGGCTTGAATCCCAGCTCCACCTCCTGAATCAGATCCTGCTATTGACATGGCTATATTTCGATCAGACACTTCACTCCTAATTAATGCTTTTTATTCTATGAATTCTGATGTGAAAGCTTCCTGATGATCTACATGGTCTTCTAAAAGACCCTTCTCCTTCATCCAATCCGATAATTGTTTCCACCGATCAGAGTTTTGGGTTCCAAACACTACATCGTCTTCCGACCATAAAGGTGCTAAAAGATCTATACCTTTAATTTCTAAATCCCTATCTATTTCAGGATTAAAACCTACTAGTACATCCACAGCTTTTAATGGGTCATTAGCAGCCTCACTAAATCCCTTCTGTGTAGCAGTTAAAAATGTTTTGACAAGTCCAGGTTTGCTTTGCAAAGTTTCTTCAGAAGCAACCAACACTAATTCGTAAAAGTCTGGAACTCCCCAATCTTCCATTCTCAAAACACTTATTTCGTAGCCCTGAGATTCCATAGCGATAGATTCATGAGTCCAATAGGCACCTACAATCGCGTCTACCTTACCACCCAACAATGCTGGACCCAGATCGAATCCCACATTCACAATGGTGACATTTTCAGGTTTAGTCCCGTCATACTCCAACATGGCTGAGAACAGGGCTTCTTCAAAAGGTATTCCGGTAACTCCAACCTTCTTACCTGCCAAATCCGAAGGTCGAGATATCCCTGAATCTTTAAGCACCATAATTGAATTAAGGGGATGTTGAACCATGGCAGCAATGGATTTTACTGGAATCCCTTGGGCCCTTGCTAGTAAGACTTCCGCCTGATAACTAACACCAAAATCATCCTTTCCTGCACCTACGGTTTTTAAAACATCTTCTGGATTAGCAGGAGTAAAAATATCCACAGACAAGTCCGATTCAGTATAATGACCATTCTCCTTAGCCATATAAAACCCTGAATGATTAGAATTGGGATACCAATCTAAAGCAAGATTAATATTAATCACTCCTTTCTCTTTAGAGTCTTCTATATCCGATACATCTTGCCCATCACATGCCATAACCGGCAACAACAATACGATAAATACCACAAACGAAATAATCCTATTAACCCCAAATTTCATAGCATTAACCCTCCAGATATAGTGTCAATTCTATATAAAAAGCTTTGACAATGCTCAACTCTCTAATTTTGTCTTTTTTCCATTTCATACCAAGGCATATACAAACGTTCAATTACAACTACTAACGCAAAAAGGAATATGCCTATACCCGAAAGAATTACTATAGATGCAAACACCCTTTCAGTAAGAAATTGCGGGGCCGACCTCATCATCAAATAACCCAGACCAGAGCTAGAGCCAACCCACTCCCCGATAACTGCTCCAATCACACTCAAAGTTATAGCAACACGCATGCCTGAAAACAGGAACGGTATGGAATATGGAACTTGTAATTTTACGAATATTTGCCACCTGCTGGCTCCCAGCGTTTTTAGCATTCGCATCGTGTCATTATCAGCTGACTTAAGTCCATCAACGGTGTTCACAACAATCGGGAAAAACGAAATCAGTATTACCACTATTATCTTGGGAATCATGCCATACCCAATCCATATCAACAACAAAGGAGCTATAACTATTACTGGAATTGTTTGAGACGCTATAACAAAAGGGTAGGCGAAACGTTCGACTACATTCGAGTATGCTATAGCTCCTGCCAAACAAACACCTATTACTAAAGACAACAAAAACCCAATTATGATCTCAGATATCGTGGTCACACTATGATTAAACAAGAGTTGCCGACTTTCAAAGATTTCCTGCAATATGGAAGATGGGGCTGGTAGCAACCACTGTTTAACATCAAATAACCAAACCAGTAATTCCCATAAAACCAGTAATGTAGATGTGAGGCAAATAGGAATTATCCAATACTTAAAATCAAAAGATGCGAACCATCGTCTCTCAATTTTTATTTCTTCATTCATATCCATTTTATATCCTATGTGAACCATTTATTGGCGTTCAAATATAAAAAATATCAACTTGTGGACTTCAATAAATTAATCACGTGCTTTTTCAATCTTAAGAAGTCTGCCTGATCAGCCATTGCCAAGCTTCTAGGCCTGCTCATATCTACTGATACCACAGATTTTACAAAACCTGGTCGACCTCCTAACACATAAACTCTATCAGATAGAATCAAAGCCTCTTCGACATCATGAGTCACTAATATTAAAGTTTTATGCCAAGACTCCCATAGACCTAACAACCATTCGTGCATATTTGACCTAGTTAATGCATCAAGAGCAGCAAATGGCTCATCTAAAAGAATGAGTTCGTTATCAGCCAATACAGTTCTAAGTAAGGCAACTCTCTGTTTCATACCACCAGAAAGTTGATATGGATAATTATGTTCAAAACCGGACAAACCAAATTCACCCATCATTTTTAGAGCTTCATTCCTTGCAGATTCCTTAGACACACCACTAATTTCTTCTGCTAAAATAGCGTTATCCAAAACACTCCTCCACGGCAACAAAAGATCTTTTTGAGGCATATATCCAATATGCCCCAATCTATCCCGCCAAGGTGTACCTCCTGATAGTATGGTTCCCTTAGATGGAGCATCTAGTCCAGCCAATATATTTAATAAAGTGCTTTTGCCACAGCCACTGGGCCCAACAATACTCACAAACTCACCTTCCTGTATGTCCATGGACACGTCAGTTAAGGCTTCTACTTGACCTTCTCTAGATTGCCAAACCTTACCGATGCGATTCAAAGTCAACACTGGGAGATTATTACGAATTGTATTCGTCATTGAATGAGTATCCATAAATCACAAACAAAAAGAAGTCGCCCAACTTTTGGCGACCTCTTCAAAAATATTTTCCAAATCTTTCTCCCTCCGCTGGCATTACCCAGATCAGGTAGTTAGGGTCGCTTCTGTAACCAGAAGCCTCTCAGCCTGTAAAACCAAGCTCCCCGCTCTTCAACAATCGCTAGAATTCTAAACCTCTTTATCTTTGTAGTCAACAAACGACGAGATCATTCTAAGTCGATGGAGGCCGCACTAATCTAAAGAATGCTTCCTAAAAATCCCTTAAAGTCAGTGGCTGTATCCTGTCTTCTCAAAGCCAGAACAATAGATGCTTTGAGCAATCCTGTAGGATTTCCTACATCAAACCTCTCCCCTTGAATATGCACTGCATATAAATCTTGGCTGCTGACCAATTGAGCCAACGCATCTGTAAGTTGAATTTCCCCTAAGGCTCCTGTGTTAATTGTAGACAAAATCTCTAGTACCATAGGACTCAGAATGTACCTGCCAACTATACCAAAATCCGATGGTGCTTTGTCGATTTCAGGCTTTTCAATCAACCCAATAACCTTTATGACATCATCTGCAACCGTGGGCTCTATTATACCGTAACTAGAAATAAACTCAGGTAGCACTCGTTGAACAGCTATCACACTACTACCCACCCTGCTATAGATCTCCAATAGTTGGGTCAGAGCTCCTTTTTCATCATGGATAATATCGTCTGGCAACAAAACTGCAAAAGATTCTTGTCCGATTGCCTCCGAGCAACAAAGAATAGCATGCCCCAATCCCAACTGCTCATGTTGATAGACGTATTTGATGCTGGCCGATGTAGTGCTAGTTAATCTGTCAAAGTACTGTCTAATTGATTCCTTGGCTTCGGAGATCACAATAATAATTTCTTCTATTCCAGCTTCACAAGCTTCATCCACCACGTATTGTATAGATGCTCTATCTACTACAGGAAGCAACTCCTTTGGTATGGCGTTGGTTATAGGAGAGAATCGAGTCCCTAGACCAGCTGCAGGTATAACAGCCTTCAGTATTCTGGACATATATGTACCCTATCCATCAATAACTTCTGATTAAATACAAACTTTGTCAGAATTGTAGCAAATTCAATAAATTGATATAGCTTCATGTAAATTGATATCTCCAGTATATAGTGCCTTGCCAATTATAGCCCCTTCAACACCCAATCCGGACAACTGTTTTATGTGACCCAAAGAAGACACACCACCAGAAGCTATAATATTCGCATCGGAACGATTCACCATCTGTTCTATGGATTCAAAATTTGGTTCCATTAGTGTGCCATCTCGAGATATGTCTGTATAAACAAATCGCCTGACTCCTATGCTATACATATCGTCTATCAGGTCGAATGAACTTACAATGGTAGACTCCTTCCAACCTTTGATTGAAACTAAATCGTCCCTGACATCTATTCCTACAATAACAGACTCAGTACCAAAACGATTGAGTATACTGCGTACAAGTTCTTTATCCTCCACTGCTACAGTTCCCAACACTACTCTATCTACCCCGATATCCATCATAGTGCCAACATTGGTCTCTGTCCTGATCCCACCGCCAACCTGCACAGGTATTGTCAAACACGCGATCATCCTCTGTATAACTTGAAAATTAAGTTGACTGCCTGAAGAAGCCCCGTCTAAATCCACAATATGAATTCTTTCAGCACCCATTTCTTGCCAATTAACAGCCACAGAAACTGGATCAGTGGAGAAAACAGTTTCCTTGTCGTAATCCCCTTGATAGAGTCGAACACATTTGCCATCTTTAACATCTACTGCAGGAATAATGTCCAAGTTAATTCCTATCAACCATATATTTCAAAAAGTTTTCATACAGTTTCACCCCTAAAGTTCCGCTCTTCTCGGGATGAAACTGAGTTGCGATCAAATTATCTAAAGCAATAACACTACAAAAATTTACACCATAATCAGTAACACCGTATACCAAATTATCATCATCTGGATCAGCGTAGTAGCTATGAACAAAATAGAAATAAGACCCGCTTTCAATCCCTTCGAATACTGGATGGTCCTGCTTAATCACAACCCTATTCCAACCCATATGCGGCCTCTTAACGCCCGGTGGCAATAGAACCGTTTCACCCTTTGCCACCCCTAGACACGGCGTGGGACCTTCCTGTGAGGTCTCCAAAAGTAACTGCAGACCCAAGCAAACGCCGAAGAAAGGTACTCCTTTCCTAATTACCTCTATCAAAGGTTCAACTAAGTGCTTTTTATTGAGGTTCAACATAGCCGATTCTGAAGCTCCTTGCCCAGGAAAAATCACTGCCTTTGCCGCCAGGATATCCTTTGGTGAATCGGTGACCAAAGTATCCCTGCCTAGTTTTTGGATTGCCTTTTCAACGCTTCGAATATTGCCTGAATCATAATCGACTATGGTTACAATTTCACTCATTGAGTATTCCTTCTCAAAAAGTCTATAATCAATCCCTTCGCAGACGGACCAGATGGTCCGATTAGCATATTGGTACCTTGTTCAGCCCCCTTCATGATATGTCTCTCTTTGGGATCTCCCGACATCTGCAAAAAAACATCCGTGCTTCTAACGTTAAAGGTGTCCTCTTCTGCTGCCAAAAACATTTTTGGTGCCTTTATTGCAGGTATATCATCAACAACATTTAAAGCTCCGACAATGGGAGAAGATGACAAAGTAACCACTCCTACAACTGATGGATGATTTCCAACTCTAAGAGAAGCAGTCCCTCCTATACCTGCACCTATTAGAACAATTTTCGAAACATTCTGATCAACAAAATAGTCTATGGCAGCATTTAGGTCTTCGTAAGATGAGTCCAGTGCAGCCTCTCCAAAAGAATCTCTAAATCCCCTGAAGTCATAAGTTAGGACTTTATATCCTTTGTCTCTAAGAGTTCTGGCAAATGGCCACCAATTGGACTGGTCTCCGGTATCCATATGGCTAAGAATAACCGCCGTATTGCCTTCTCCAAAAACATGACCACTCAAAAAAATGTTATTCTCGGTATTAAACGAAACCTGAATGGCATCACCACCGGGAGATGTATTAGCACTACAGGCAGAGAGCAAAAACAATAAAACGGGTAAATAAAAAGTTTTAATCTGTAAGCGCCTCAATAGATACATCCTTATCCTCGTAACGTGCCATAACAAATAACAAATCCGACAATCTGTTTAGGTATATTAGAACGTTGTGATTCTCTACGTAGTTGAGTTCCTTTAACTTAACTACATGCCTTTCAGCCCTCCGAACAATACTACGACTCAAGTCAAGTGCACTGGATCCGGATGAGGAGCCTGGTATTATAAAAGCCCTAGGTAAATTTAGTTGTTCCTTCAATTTATCGATTAGATTTTCTAAGTTTTTCACCATTTGACCAGTCACAGTACTGAAATTGGTTGTCAATTTACCATACTCACTTGGGTCAGTAGCCAGTTCCGCTCCAACGGTAAAAAGTTCTTTCTGTATTCCCTTTAGAATGGGATACAGATCCTCGCATTTTAACAGGGATCTAGCCAAACCCATGGAAGCTACGGCTTCATCAATCGTACCGTACGCTTCGCAACGAGGGTCGGATTTGGATATCCTTCCTCCATACAACAAACCAGTTTCACCCTCATCACCTTGTCTAGTGTAAATTTCAGGCACCCTAACCCCCTGCAATTAAGTATATCATAATGTAAAATCCTATATCGGATTTATGATATACTCCCTATCTCAAATTAATACAATGCTCAATTTATTATATTGTCAACATGGAAAGGAATATTAAACTTGTTCAGAATAGATGGTCGAGAAAACAACGAACCTCGTTTGATCAAAATAGAGCCATCTTATTTGGCATTCGCAGAGGGATCCACACTCATAGAAGTGGGTCAAACTAAATTGATATGTTCAGCGTCAGTAGAAGAAAGAGTACCCCAGTTTCTTAAGGGCCAAGGTAAGGGATGGGTAACTGCGGAATACAGTATGTTGCCAAGATCTACTTTGACTAGGAAACAGCGGGAAATTGGTTCCAAAGGATTGGGAGGTAGAACACAAGAGATACAAAGACTTATTGGTAGGTCTCTCAGATCTGTTGTCGATCTGGACTCGTTAGGAGAAAACAGTATCCTTATAGACTGCGATGTCGTACAAGCCGATGGAGGAACCAGAACAGCCGCCATAACTGGTTCGTTTGTTGCCTTATACCAAGCATTATTACACATGGTAAGAATAGGCACACTTAAAGAATTACCTATAAGGGATTCTGTGGCCGCTATAAGTGTCGGATTAGTCAACGGGGAAGAAATACTGGACCTATGTTACGACGAAGACTTCAGAGCGGATGTGGACTTTAACGTGGTGATGACCAAGTCTGGCGACTTTGTGGAGGTGCAAGGAACTGCTGAAGGCAAACCTTTTCCCAGACAATCGATGGATAATCTGTTGGATCTGGCTTCTAAAGGAATAAACTATCATCTAGAGACCCAAGATACTATTATAGCTATGCTCTAGTTAATCTGGTGATTAACCGTTTAAGTTATTTTTGAACCAATCCACAGTCATCCGTAAGCCCTCTTCTATGGGTATTTTGGGGACCCATCCAAGGATAGCCTTGGCTTTTTCTGAATCGAGATATATCTGAAAAACCTCTCCTGGCTTCTCAGGTCCGCGTAAAGTCTTAAGCAGATAACCAGAATGTTTCTTGAGTTCATCATGTACATAATTCACTGAGTAGCCGCGTCCTGTGCCTATATTAATGATCTCGTTGTCTGCCACATCTATGGATTTCATTAGTGCATCCACTAAATCAGAAACAAATAAAAAATCTCTTTCTTGTGAACCATCACCATTTATCGTCAATGGTTCATCAAGTATCATGCCCTTAGAAAAAATCGCCACTACTCCAGCTTCTCCATGTGGGTCCTGCCTAGGGCCATAAACGTTGCTGAACCTCAATACAGTGTATCTCAACCCAAAACTGTTATTGTAAACTTGTAGGTATTTCTCAACTGCGTACTTGGCTACTCCGTAGTGGGACAATGGGTTTATTGGATGCGCTTCGTCGCATGGCAGGTATAAAGGTTCTCCGTAGATGGCTCCCCCACTAGAAGCGTATATAACTTTTTTAACTCCGAACCGCACACAATTTTCAAACAAATTTATCGAACCCAACACATTTATTCTCGAATCATTATATGGATTTTTCATCGATGACTGCACGCTTATCTGAGCCGCTAAATGGAATACTATATCAGGTCTCTCTTGTTCAAAAATGTTACTCAAGTGTTGGTCTGTTATATCAACATTATAAAAACGAGCAGAAGACCCTAAATTTCCCTGATGTCCAGAAGCTAGGTTGTCGACCACAATCAGATCGAAGTTTAATGCCGATAACTTGTCCACAAGGTGAGAACCTATAAAACCTGCCCCGCCTGTGATCATAATTCTTAAATTTGACATAACACTCTCTGCATCCTACAGTTCTAATACTATTTCTCGACAATCCTCTTAGCGTGAATAGACCCATGGTAGACTAAACACCCTCTGCTAAACGCCAAGACACAGACGATTATATCAGTGCAGTTTGCCTTTTGGAAGAAAAGGCTTTAATTTTTAACTTGCTCACATGGTAAAATACTATTGACGCATCATTGAAGTTGTAGTAGTCTTGCAACCAAAATTGGGCTATCTGTACGCTAAATACGATGAGCCTATATTTCGAAACGCAATGAGTCTTACTGGGTACATATCCGGTTTTGCGTTTTTATATATTTATAGATGGGCGTGATTTAGGAGGACCAAATGTCAGTTGTAAACAATGTTAAAAAAGTATCTAGCAGTTTTCTCATATTAAGCATGTTACTACTTGCTACAAGTTTCTATGCTAGTACTGCAAATGCACAGACACCAACCGTTGCACCGACATTCGACGTGGCAACAGGATCGTCCGTTGGGTCGATTACCCCTGGATTGGCGTCGAGCTTCTCTTCACCCGATTCTAGGGTCACTATAAGTCATACTTCCGCAGCAGCCAAAACCGCTGCTTTACTACAATACACTGAAAAAACAGAAGCCGATGCGCCAACTGGAGCCCCTTCTGGTATGACGTTCGCCAGTGTTTTATTCACATTGAATCAAGTAGACGCAGCTGGCACTGTGGCAACTGGAGCAAAATTCAACAGTCCTATTAGTATTAGTATTAGTTACAACGACACTGATCTTGCTGCTGCCCAAGGTAACCCAGGGAGATTGGTTCTTTACAAGTATAACGACTCATCTGGAACGTGGCATTCATTGGCTACTACCCTAAGCTCGGCTGATAATACCGTAACTGCTTCGGTTAGAAGTCTGAGTTTCTTCGCTCTAATCGGTCAACCAATACCACCTGCTGCAACCCCTACTCCCGCAGCGACTCCAACAACCGTGTCTGCTTCTTCTGGACATAGTAGCCTAACTTTGGCTGAAGTCCTCGCAGGAGCGACAGTTGCTGCTCCTGTTGCTACCGCAGAACCCACAGCTGAACCAACGGCTACTTTATTACCACCAACACCGGGAGACGTAGCTCCTGGGTCTGGTTTTGTATTGGGACTCGTAGTAATGGCTCTAGTCCTTATATCCGCTGGTGGTTACTACATGAAGGAATCTAACAACTAACAGAAATTTCAACGTTTTTGTGTGTTTAGAAAAAGAGAGGCTTGATGCCTCTCTTTTTCTTTGATGGTCACAAAAATCTTGACTTTTGTATTGCGTAGCTATATAGTCCGTTGGTTGTAATAAATTATCTTTGGGAATGCCCATAGAACGTTTGATACAACTGTGCTATTATTTACACAACTTCCCATACAGGGAAGTTGTGTTCTGTATGGAGATTGAGGATGCCCGAGTGGCGCAAGGGTAGCGCAGCCGATTTGTAATCGGCAGGTTAGCGGGTTCGAATCCCCTCTCGGGCTTACTGAGTGGAGATTCTATAAGGCCTGTAATACCTAGTGACTAATCCACTACTCAATATAATCCGATAGCCATAACAATTACAGAGGAGGGGTGGGTGAGTGGCTAATACCACCAGACTGTAAATCTGGCGC
>CEUZ01054756.1_pt1 | contig 17562 bp, 15 predicted proteins | sample 361511 | NCBI WGS metagenome assembly CEUZ01 (sample SAMEA2622822, study PRJEB7988) | marine metagenome | biome: marine biome (ENVO:00000447); feature: surface water layer (ENVO:00002042); material: "saline water (ENVO:00002010), including plankton (ENVO:xxxxxxxx)" | depth 5 m
ATATGATAGACAACGTGCAGTCACTATTAGTGCAAGATTAGTTGGCGATTATACTCTTTCAGAGGCCTTGGAGTATTTTGAAAAAATAGCAAATATAAATGTTCCAGATGCAAGAATTGAATGGAAAGGAAAATCAGAAGAGCTTAAGGAAACTACTAACGAATTATATATTATTTTCGGATTAGCATTAATAACGGCCTTTTTAGTAATGTCTGCAAATTTTAATAGCTTCATTCATCCGGCCGTCATTATGCTTACTGTACCTTTAAGTGTATTTGGTGGAATTGTTTTTATTTTACTTTTTAATTCAAGCATAAATATTTTTTCACAAATAGCATTAGTTATATTAATTGGAATTTCGACTAAAAATTCAATTTTAATTGTAGATTGGGCAAATCAACTAAGAAGAACAGGAAAAAATATCGAAATTGCTGCATTAGAGGCGTGTAAAAGAAGATTCCGTGCAATCATCATGACATCTCTTTCTACTATGATTGCGATGGTACCTTTGCTGGTTGGAAATATAGGCCCAGGTGCTGGGGAGGGTAGTCGTTTAGCTGTTGGAGCAACAATATTTGGCGGAATGCTCATATCAACATTTTTTACACTTTATGTAACTCCAACTATGTATGTTCTTCTTGCAAAAAATACTAAAAGAATTGACGTTATTGATATTCAGCTTAGCAAAGAACTTAAAAAATAATATAACTTTTTTTTAAAACTGAACTGCATTCCCGCAACTGATTTTTGTAAATTTTTGCCTGTTTTTCAACGCTCTTAGCATAAATTATTGCCTTTTTGTCAGTTTTATAAGCTTTATTTTTATATGCCGACCATCCTAAATAATAATTTAAATACATATTTCGAGTATCAGTAAAAGAAATATTATTTAATTTATTTGTTTTCCAAAAATACCAACCTACAAAATCACTTGAGGATTTAAAACTTACACGAAGAGCTGCTGGTTTATTATTCTCTTTTTTATAAAGATCCCATGTGTTATTTACAGCCTGACTAAAACCTAGACTAGAGCTTGGACGACGATAAGGAATTATCTTAAATAGCTTTGTTCTTTTTGGTTTAGCAAATCTTCTGAAGCCGCTTTCTTTGTTAATTACTGCTAAAATGCTTGAAATAGGCGCTCCCCATTTTTTTGAGGCATCTCTTGTATATTTTAAATAAAAATATTTCTCACTAAATATTTTACATGCATTTTGTGAATATTTGGGAACCGAGCTACATGAAATTATTAAGAAAAAAATACTAAAAAAAATTAAATTTCTATTTAAAATCTTCTTTTGCACGTGATAATGCCTTTTCCATTTGAATTCTAATTTCAGAATCTTGAATATCAATCGAGGCTTTTTCAAAATCTTTTTTAATTTTTCTAAAAACATCTTCATTACCAGCCTCTTCCATGTCAGCTTTTATTATTTCTTGAATATATAATTCTTTTTCTTTGTCAGATTTGCCTAATTTTAAAGACACAAATTCTGCTAAGTACTTATTGCTGCGAGCTGAAACTTTAAATTGCAATTCCTGATCTTTTGCATATTTTTTTTCAAAACTTTTTTTTCTGTCTTCAAAAGTGTTCATGGTTTTTTTATTAGCAAATAAATCTTTATTAAACAATAAGCAACTATTACGCCCAATACATTAGCGATTAAATCAGCAATTTGGAAAGAACGATTAGGTATTATTAGGTGAAAAAGTTCTAGAATTAGCGATAAAAATAATAGAATAAACAATAATTTCTTAAAGTTTATATTTTTTAAATATACAAAAAAACCAAGTAATGAAACATAAAAGTAATATATAAAATGATTTATTGTTGTACCAAAAGGATTTGAAATTATATCTGGCTGATGGCTCCAATCACGATAAAATAAGTAACCCATTAAACTTCCCGGCCAAAGAGAAATCACTATTAAAACTAATACTGAAACATGAAAAATAGATATCAATATTTTAATCATTTTATTAATATACAATTATTACAATGAGTCGTATTATATTCTATTCAAAATGAATAATCTTCTTTTATTAAGACACGGACAAAGCCAATGGAATAAAGAAAGAAGATTTACTGGTTGGGTAGATATTGATCTAACTGAACAAGGTAAAAAGGAAGCAGAAAAGGCTGGCAAATTAATTAAGGAGCTAAATATTGAATTTGATGCATATTTTACTTCGCAACTTAAAAGAGCAATTAATACTATGGAAATTGTATTAAAGATTTTAAAAAAAACTAATACGAAAATTAATAAAACTGATTCACTTAATGAGCGTCATTATGGTGGGCTAACCTCACTTAATAAAGATGAGACAATAAAAAAATATGGTGAAAAACAAGTTAAAATATGGAGAAGAAGTTTTGAAATTGGCCCACCTCCGATAGAAAAAGAACATCCTTATAAAAGTACAATTAACTCAAAAATTTTGAGCGAGTCTTTGAAAGATACTTTTAATCGTGTAGTAAAATATTATCAAAAAGAAATAGAACCTTTAATTTGTAAAAAAAAAAATGTCATGATTGTTTTTCATGGAAATAGTTGTAGAGCATTATTAATGAAAATACTTAACATTTCGAAAGAGAAAATTTCTGAATTTGAAATACCAACAGGAAATCCACTTTTAATCCAATTTGATGAAAATTTAAAAATAAAAAAATACAGATATTTAGATGAGGAAAGATCTAAAAAAATATTATTTAATGTTTAATATTTTTTTATAAATATCTAAAGTAGATATATGAAAAAAATCTAAAGAACTTTCTATACCAAATAACTTATTTTTTACAATTAATTTATCCCATATATTATTTATTGAAAAAATTTTATCCTTATTATATAAAAATACTACTGGATTAATAATTTGTGCTCCAATATATACATAATTTAGTTTTTTTGAGTTTCTACTAATAAGGTTACCCTTTAAATCAAAATCTCCCTCAAAATTTTTATCAAAACTTCTTTTCTTGTTAACAACAAGAAGCAAACACTCGCTTTTAGAGCTTTGAAAAAAAAATTCTTCCATTTTTTTTATTTCTTTTGTGTAAAAAGGACTCCAAATTGTATCGGGATTTATTACTAAAAAAGGTTCATTTTTAAAATAATTAATTGCATTAAATATACCGCCGCCAGTATCTAAAATTTTTTCTTTCTCCTTTACTATATGAATTGTTAAGTTAAATTTTTTCTCATTTACATACTCTATAATTTGATCAGCTAAGTGGTGTACATTTATAATTATTTCTTCAATTCCGGATGCTTCTAAAAACTTAATTGTATTAGATAAAAGAGTTTCATTTCCTACCTTTAATAAAGGTTTTGGTAACTTAAGTGTTAGTGGGTTTACACGTTTACCAAAACCTGCTGCAAGTATCATCGCTTTTTTAATCATGCTTTTTAAAAATATATATTAAAAATGAATTGGTCTTTTAAAGACTGCCAAAGCCGCTTCTTTAATTCCTTCACTATGAGTAGGATGAGCGTGGCATGTCCTTGCAATATCCTCACTGCTTGCTCCGAATTCCATTGCAATTGCTAACTCAGCGATCATTGTTCCTGCTACAGCTCCGATAATTGAAACTCCCAAAACCTTATCTGTTTTTTCATCTGCAATTATTTTAACAAATCCCTCGGTTTCGTTATTAACTTTTGCTCTTGAATTTGCCATAAAAGGAAATTTTCCTACTTTATAATTAATATTTTTATTTTTTAGCTGCTCTTCTGTTTTACCAACAGTGGCTACCTCGGGATTGGTATAAACGACAGCAGGAATAACATCATAATTAACATGACCAGCTTGGCCAGCAATTATTTCTGCAACAGCTATTCCTTCGTCTTCAGCCTTATGTGCAAGCATAGGTCCTTTATTAATTACATCTCCTATTGCATAAATATTTTTTATAGATGTTTCAAATTTCTCATTAACTTCTATTTTTTTTTGCTTATTGGTTTTTATACCTAAGTCTAAAATATCTTTTGTTATATTTGATTCTCTACCAACTGCTATTAAAACTTTATCACATTCAATTTTTTCTTTTTTTTGTTTTTTATTATCTATAAAATCTACAATTGCTCCATTATTAGAATTTCTAACCGTCGTTACTTTTGAGTTTAATTTAAAATTGATACCTTGTTTTGTTAATATTTTTAAAAATTCATTTGAAATATCTTTATCCATACCAGGTAAAATATGGTCTAAGAATTCAATAACAGTTACATTAGACCCTAATCTTTTCCATACACTAGATAATTCTAAACCTATATAACCTCCCCCTATAACAATTAATTCTTTTGGAGGTTGATCAAAAGTTAAAGCTCCCGTTGAGGAGACAATAATTTTTTCATCAATTTTTATACCAGGTAAAGACGTAGGAATTGAGCCTGTGCTAATTACAATATTTTTAGCTGTATATTTTATTTTTTTTCCTAAATCATCTGTGACTGTTACTATATTTTTTGATGTGATTTCACCTCGACCTTTTAAATGTGTAATTTTATTTTTTTTAAACAAAAACTCTACCCCTTTAGTCAAAGTTAATACCGATTTGTTTTTATTATTCATCATTTTAGATAAATTTAACTTAACGTTATCAGTTTCAATTCCCATGTTACCAAATTCTTTTTTTGCTTTATGATACATTTCTGATGCATTAAGTAAGCTTTTTGATGGAATACATCCGACGTTTAAGCAAGTTCCTCCCAAAGTTTTTCTGGATTCTACGCATGCCGTTTTGATTCCTAGCTGTGCTGCTCTTATTGAACAAACATAACCGCCTGGCCCTGCTCCAATTACTATAAGGTCAAAACTATTTTCCATTGATTAAAGATCTAAAAATAATCTTCTAGGTTCTTCAAGACACTCTTTTATCGTTTTTAAAAAAGACACTGCTTCTTTACCATCAATTATTCTATGGTCGTAAGATAAAGCTAAATACATAATGGGACGTATTACAATATTTCCTTCTTTTACAACTGGCCTTTCAACAATATTATGCATTCCCAAAATTCCAGTTTGGGGAGGATTTAATATTGGAGTTGAAAGCATAGACCCATAAATTCCCCCATTACTAATAGTAAAAGTCCCACCTTGTAAATCATTAATAGTAATTTTTCCTTTTTTTGCTTTTTCTGAAAGTGAAAAAATATTTTTTTCTATATCAGCAAAGGATAATTGATCAGCATTTTTTAATACTGGAACAACTAATCCACGGTCCGTTCCTATAGCAATAGATATATTATAGTAATTTTTATAAATAATATGATTTTGGTCTATTTCTGCGTTAACTGCAGGAAAATTTTTTAAAGCAACAATAGAAGATTTAACAAAAAAAGACATAAATCCTAACTTAGTTGAATACTGTTTTTGAAAGTCTTTTTGGTAGTCTTCTCGCATTTGAATAATATTTTGCATATCGACTTCATTAAAAGTGGTTAACATTGCAGCACTGTCTTGTGCTTCTTTAAGCCTATTAGCTATAGTGATTCTTAATCTAGTCATTTTTACACGTTCTTCCGGTCCATGAGTAATTTTTCTCTTGGATGGTTGCGGCATGTTTCCCATTAATTTAATCAAATCACCTTTAGATATTCTTCCATCTTTTCCTGTGCCTTCAATATTTGATATATCAATATTTTTTTCTTCAACAATTTTTCTAACCGAAGGTGGTAAATGACTTGTTGTTTTAAAATTTTCTAATTTTTCTTCCTTTTCCTTAGCAATATTTTCTTCAGCTAAAGTATCAAGAACTAAGGTGTCTTCGGTTTTTTCGGATGTTTTTTCTCTACTTTCATCAGTAAGGGTCAAAGTTTTTTCTTTTTCACGAATATCTTCATCTTCTATCGTTTGTTTTTCAATTTTTTTTCTTTTTGCAGACTTTGGTGGAACATAAGATTTTTCATCTGATGATTCTGCTTTTTTGGTATTGGTTGAATTTGATTTACCTTCTTCTACAATTCCTAGTATTGCTCCCACCTTAACAGTGCTGCCCTCTTCAACTTTAATAGATGACAAAACTCCAGAGAGAGGAGATGGAACCTCAACATTTACCTTGTCAGTTTCTAATTCTACCAATGCTTCATCCGTATCTACTGTTTCTCCAATTTGTTTTAACCACTTGGATACTGTAGCCTCTGTAACTGACTCACCTAAAGATGGAACTATAATTTGATTCGACATGTTAGCTAAGTACCTTTTCTACTATTTGTTTTTGTTGGTCAATATGCCTTTTTATGTATCCCGTAGCAGGTGAAGCAGCAGGCTTCCTTCCTATATAGCTTACTTCTGTATTTTCGGCATCTATATGATTTAATGTCCACTCAATATAATTACGAGCACTATTCCAAGCGCCCATATTTTGGGGTTCTTCTTGACACCAATAAAATTTAGCTTTTTTTCTAAATCTTTTTAATTCTTGCGCTAAAGTTTTAACTGGAAAAGGATATAATTGTTCTATTCTTACAAAGAACACTTTGTCATTTTTAATTTTTTCTCTAGCCTCCAAAAGATCAAAATAAACTTTACCTGAACATATTACTACCTTTTTAATTTTTTCATCCTTTTCAAGTTCTATAAGATTATATTGTTTAATCTCTGCATGATCGGGTAAAACTCTATGGAAATAATTTTTTTTCGTAAAATCTTCTATATTTGAAACGCATCTTTTATTTCTTAATAATGATTTTGGAGTCATTATTATTAATGGCTTGCGAAATTCTCTATGCATTTGCCTTCGTAAAGCATGAAAATAGTTTGCTGGTGTAGTGCAATTTATAACCTGAATATTTTCTTGTGCACAAAGTTGTAAAAATCTTTCTAATCTCGCTGAAGAGTGTTCTGGTCCTTGCCCTTCATATCCATGGGGTAACAACATAACCAATCCACTTGCTCTTGCCCACTTCCTTTCACCTGATGCTACAAACTGATCTATAATTACCTGTCCTCCATTAGCAAAATCGCCAAATTGCGCCTCCCAAATTACAAGTGTGGTTGGTTCTGAAAGTGCATATCCATGTTCAAAACCAAGTACAGCAAATTCTGAAAGCAGACTATCAATAACTTCAAAACGTTTTTGTTTTTTTGAAATATTATTTAAAGGCGTGTAGTAAGTATTATTATTTTGATCTCTAAGCACAGAATGCCTTTGAGAGAAGGTACCTCTTCCTGAATCTTGACCGGAAAGTCTGACTGGATATCCTTCTTCTAAAAGAGTTGCAAAAGCTAGCTGCTCAGCAGTTGACCAGTCAAAGTTTTTTCCAGTTTGAAACATTTTCTTTTTTTTATCAAAAATTTTTCTTATAGTTGGATGAACAAAAAAATTATTTGGTATGCTAGTTATTTTTTCGCCAATTTTTTTTATTTTATCTATAGAAACGCCGGTTACTCCTCTTTTATCTTTTCCCTTCTCAGGTTTAAATCTACTCCACACACCTTCGTACCATTCTAATTTAGGTTTATAATTTTTTGCAGTTTTGAATTGTTCATCAAGAAGATTTCTAAATTCTTTTTTCATACTATCAAATTCTAATTTTGATAAAGTTTTTTCTTTTATGAGTTTATTTGCATAAACGTTAAGTGTTGTGGGGTGTTGTTTTATTTTCTTATACATTAAAGGTTGAGTAAAAGAAGGTTCATCTCCCTCGTTGTGACCAAACCGACGATAGCAAATCATGTCAATAACAACGTCCCTATTAAATTTTTGTCTAAACTCTATAGCTATTTTCGCACAATGAACTACCGCCTCTGGGTCATCTCCGTTGCAGTGCAAAATTGGAGCTTCAACAACTTTACCCAAATCCGAAGGATATGGACTCGATCTAGCAAATCTTGGATTCGTAGTAAAACCTATTTGATTATTTACTATTATGTGGATTGTTCCACCGGTGTTATGACCGGGAAGTCCTGACATTGCAAAACATTCAGCAACGACTCCTTGTCCGGCAAAAGCTGCATCTCCATGTAATAAAACAGGAATTACTTGTTTACGAGATTTGTCTTTATGAAAAAACTGTTTGGCACGAACTTGACCAAGTACGACAGGATTCACCGCTTCAAGATGGGAAGGGTTATCAGTCAAACTTACGTGAACCACATTTCCATCAAATTCTCTATTAGAAGATGCTCCTAAATGATATTTAACATCTCCGGTAGAGTCAGCTGGAGCATTAGAAATTTCGCCTGCAAACTCATTAAAAATTCTTTTATAAGATTTTTGTAATAAGTTAGCTAAAACATTAAGCCTACCTCTATGAGGCATTCCAATTTTTATTTCTTTAACTCCCAATTTTCCACCACGTTTTATAATTTGTTCTAGTGCTGGTATTAAAGATTCAGCTCCATCAAGTCCAAATCTTTTTGTTCCAACGAATTTTGTAGCTAAAAATTTTTCAAAACCTTCTGCTTGGATTAATTTTTTCAATATTGCTTTTTTTCCATTATCAGTAAAATTCAATTGATTTTCTTTTTTTTCCATTCTTTCTCTAAACCATTTTTTTTCTAAGGGGTCTGCAATATGCATATATTCTACACCTATAGTAGAACAATAAATTTTCTTAAAATAATTTAATATTTCATTAACTGTTGCGTAATCTCTATCCATATAAGAATGAAGATAAATTTTTTTATTATAATCCTCTTTTTCAAAACCATGATCTTTTGGATGTAATTCGTGCAGATACTTTCTTTCCATCATTTCGAGTGGATCAAGATTTGCTATAAGATGTCCTCTAATTCTATATGCTCTAATTAGCGCTATTGCTTTAATTGAATATTGTTTTTCTTTTTCATAATTTTTATTTACAACTAACTCTCCATTAATAGGAGCATTTTTATCTAAAAAATCTTTTTTAATTGAATAAGTTTTTAAATTATTTTTTTTAGGTGACCAGCTTGGCCCTAATATCTCTTTTTTTACTACTTCTTGATCTTCATCAAGACCATCAAAAAAATCTTTCCAGCTTTGAGGAATAGATTTTGGTTCTTCTAAATACTTTAAATAAAGTTCTCTTATAAAAGGACTATTGCTACCTTGCAAAAAAGACGTTTTTTGGAAAATTAAGTTATTTTTAGTCGATGTCATAGAAATAAATCATAACTATTATAAAATTGTAAAAACTATCTTGCAAGTTTATCGTGCAGAGTTTTTCCTATTTCCGCTGGAGACTCTGCCACTAAAATGCCACACGATTTCATTTTTTCTATTTTATCACTAGCATTTCCTTTACCACCAGAAATTATTGCTCCTGCATGTCCCATTCTTTTTCCAGATGGCGCTGTTATTCCTGCTATAAAACTAACAATAGGTTTTTTAATTTTTGAATGTTTAATAAATTCTGCTGCTTCTTCTTCTGAAGATCCTCCAATTTCTCCGATTATTAATATTGATTGAGTTTCCTCATCCTTTAAAAAAAGCTCTAAACAATCAATAAAGCTAGTTCCATTTACTGGATCGCCTCCAATTCCAATAACAGTAGATTGACCTAATCCATTTTCTGTTGTTTGAGCAACAGCTTCATATGTGAGTGTTCCGGATCTTGAAACAATTCCACATGAACCTCTTTTATGAATATCGCCAGGCATAATTCCAATTTTGCACTCATTAGGAGTAATTATTCCAGGACAATTTGGACCAATTAATCGTGACTTTGATTTTAATAATTTTCTTTTTACTTTTACCATATCAAGAATAGGTATGCCTTCAGTAATACAAACGATTAAGGGAATTTCATTTTCTATAGCTTCAATAATTGCTGATGCAGCAAATTTTGCAGGAACATATATCATTGTTGCGTTTGCTTTTGTTTTTTCTACTGCTTCCTGAACAGTATTAAAAACAGGTTTACCAAGATGAGTTTGTCCTCCTTTTTTTGGCGTAACTCCTCCAACTAAATTAGTACCATAGTCAATTGCCTGCTTAGAGTGAAATGTTCCATGAGAACCAGTAAAACCCTGACAAATTACTTTAGTATTTTTATCAATTAAAATTGACATTTTTATTTATCCCGCTATCTCTACAATTTTTTTCGCAGCATCAGAAAAATTATTTGCTGGTATAATTTTTAAATTTGATTTTTTTAAAATCTCTTTTCCTTTTGCTTCATTGGTGCCAGCTAATCTGACAACTAATGGTACTGATAAATTTGTTTCTTTTGCCGCTTCTACTAAACCTTCTGCAAGAACATCACATCTCATAATTCCACCAAATATATTTATAAGAATTCCTTTAACATTTTTATCTGAAAGTATAATTTTAAATGCAGCTGATACTTTTTCTTTTGATGCTCCTCCTCCTACATCAAGAAAATTTGCAGGTTTAGATCCGTACAATTTTATAATGTCCATAGTCGCCATTGCAAGACCAGCGCCATTTACCATACAACCAATTTTTCCATCTAACTTTATATAAGCTAAATTATATTTTTTTGCTTCAGTTTCTATTGGATCTTCTTCATTTAAATCTTTTAAAGAAATAATATCTGGGTGTCTATATAATGCATTATCATCAAAATTAATTTTTGCATCAAGACATAATAATTTTTCCTCATCTGATAAAATTAAAGGATTAATTTCAATCAAATTCGCATCCTTTTCGATTAAAATTTTATAAATCGATTGTATAATTTTCGAAGCTTGTGCTTTTAATTTTTCTGGTAAATTGAAAGGTTTAATTATTTTTTCAATATCTTCTTTGCTAACTTCATTTAATAAGTCTAGTTTAACTGTAACAATTCTTTCAGGGTTTTTTTTTGCAACATTTTCTATATTTACTCCACCTTCTGCACTAGAAATAAAAGCTATTCTAGAACTTGATCTATCTATTAAGCAGGATAGATAATATTCTTTTATAATATTGCAGGTTTCTTCAATATATACTCTTTTAACTTCTCTTCCTTCTGGTCCTGTTTGATGGGTTATTAGTTTCATGCCAAACATTTTTTTAGCCTCTTGAATTAAATCAGCGTTACTTTTAACTAATTTAACTCCTCCCCCTTTACCTCTTCCTCCAGCATGAATCTGTGCTTTAAGCACTAAATTGGTTGTTTTTAAATTTTTTATTTTTTTATTTATTTCATCTAAATTGAAAACTACAACACCCTTAGGAATTAAAATTCCAAACTTCTTCAAAATTTCTTTTGCTTGATGTTCATGAATATTCATATTTAATGTAGAATATAGAGTAAAAATTTAAAACTTCTATGAACAAAATAGATAAAAAAACTTCAAAAAAAATTATTTTTCTTTTATTTTCAGCTCTTTTACTGGTTGGAATATTTACTTTTAAAGATTATGGAATTGGCGTAGATGAAGAGTTTCAGAGATACTCGGGGTTTTATTGGTTAAACTACGTATTAAGTTTCACTTCCTTAGAAGAGCTTAAAAACTTAGTTCACTTAAAATTAACTCAAATTAAAGGTTTTACCTTACCCAGGCCGATTGATCATCCATTCTATGGAATTGTTTTTGACCTGCCAGTAGCTTTTTTGGAAGTAATTTTTAAAATTGATGATTCAGAAAATTATTATTATCTAAGACATTTTTTAGTTTTTTTTCTATTTTTCGTATCAGCAATTTATTTTTATAAACTATTGTTAAATAGATTTTCAAACTACACTGTATCTTTGATTGGAGTTTTATTTTTCATTTTATCTCCAAGAATTTATGGCGGTAGTTTTTTTAATAACAAAGATGTAGTCTTTCTATCTATTTTAACTATAGCTTTATATTATTGTTTTAAAGCTCTCGATAAAGCAAATTTTAAAAATTTTTTAATCTTTTCAATATTTGCTGCCCTAGAAACATCACTTAGAGTATTTGGAATTTTTCTTCCAATATTTTTTATTCTATTTTATTTACTTTCATTTGTTGCAAAAAATGAAAATATTAAAAATTTATTTCTTTTAATATTTTTTTGTATTTCGTTTGTTTTATTTTTAATTTTATTTTGGCCTTTTCTTTGGAGTGCTCCTTTTGAAAATTTTATTTCAGCATTACAGCATTTTTCAAATCACCCGGTAAAAATAAAAATGCTATTTAATGGAACTTTTATTGACTCAAATTTTTTACCTTATAGTTATATTTTTACGTGGATATTTATAACTAATCCAATTCTTTATACTCTATTATTTTTAATTGGCTACTTTCTAATTTTTAAAAGATTCTATTTTCGATTTATTAATATTAAAGAAAAAAATTATTACTACGATCTATGGAGAAGTAATAAGGAAAAAAAAGATTTATTTATCCTTCTAAGCATTACCTCTTTAATCTTTTATTTAATTGCATTTAATGCAAATCTATACAACGGATGGAGACAAATTTACTTTATAAATATCTTTATAATCTATATTGCTACTTTTGCTTTTTATAAAATTTATACAAAATCAAAACCAAATTTAAAAAAAACACAGTTTTATTTTGTAATATTATTCTTAACATTTGTAGTTTATAAAATGATAATTTTTCACCCTTATCAAAATATTTATTTTAATGAGCTAGTGAGAAACGAAATACACAAAAAATACGAGATTGATTATTGGGGTTTATCTGGAAAAAAATTTTTAAAACAAGTATTAGAATTAGAAAAAGATAAAAAGTTAATTAAAATAGGTGTTACTTCATTTTTACCTTTGCAAAGAAGTTTAAAATTATTAAATGAAAAAGAAAGAAAAAAAATTAAAATAATAGGACAAGATTTTGCAAATGCAGATTATTTGTATAATAATTTTATCTCTGAGGTTGATAAAAGAAGTAATGATAAGTATGAAATACCTTCTAATTTTACTAAAATAAATGAGTTTGTTTTAAATGATGTAAAAGTTTATGAATCTTATAAAAAAAATGATTAGAAAAAGCTAAAAAATATGAGAATGTTTGTTTATAAATCATTGTTTATTTTTGTTTGTATATTTTTGTTATTTCATTTCACTATTGGGGTAAAGATTAAGCAATTGAGTCATGAATTAGAAAAAATGCAGTCAAAAGAAAATATAGAAGTCTTTAAAAATAAAATAAGAGGTGAATTAAAAAATGCGTTGGAAAAGGACAAATATCTTGATCCAGAAGATGCAAAATTAATAAATGATTTTATTAACAAACTTCAAGAAGAATTGTCCGATCAGAACTGACATTTTTTAATATTAAACTCTGTTAATAGTTCATTTAAATCAGTTGAGATTACACATTTAATATCATCAATATGATCCTTAAAAAAAGTCTCTTTGTTTTTTCCTATTAAATAAATATATTGAATATTATTTTTATTTATATTTGATATAAAAAATTTTTTGTAATCTTTATAATATTTATTTTTTTTATCAGGAACACTACGATCATCATAAAATTTGTTTGGTGAAGAAAATTTATTTTGCAATATACTATTAAAAAATTGATAGTCAGTAATTATTATTTTTGGCGTATTATTTTTTTGTAAGAAATTTTTAGTATTAATTAGTAATTTTATTTCCTTAGAAGGATTTTCTTTATAAGCTGGCGTAATCCATTTGAGACCTGATAAACTTTTATCTATCTTCTTTGCATCAAGAGCAAGATTAAAATCTACATTAATTAATTCCATAAATTTTTTATTTTCATTAAATCTGATATGATATTTGCCAGTTGAAAAAATAAAGATTGCTAATGTGAAATATATTAGAAAATTTTTATTATAATACCTGGAAATATATAGATGCGAAAATGCTGCTGAAATAGGTATAAGTAAAAAAATAAATATCTGATTCATTGTTATTAATTGGCAATAAATAAATATTATAACAGAGCCTATGAAAAGGAAAAAAATTATAAAATCTTTTTTTTCAATTAATTTTTTATTTTTTATTTTAAATAAAACAAAAGCGCCAATTACTAATGGTGCTAACGATAAATAAATAAATTTAAATTGACCTATAATATTATTGAATCCAAAACTCAAATTTTCTATACGATCATTACCAATGCTAATTGGATAAAAAATATATTGTGCTAAAAAATTTTTAATTGGAATATTATTAATAAAAAATAAAATTAATACTAATAAAATTGAACTTAACCCACCTAGAAAAAAATATAATAAATTTTGTTTGTTTAAATTTTTTGTTAGTAAAAAATATAAAACAAAAATAACCATAAATAATATTATTATATAGGCTGAAGGTATTTGCTTAGTGAAAAAAGAAAAAGCTAAAAGTATTGGCGTTAAATACCAAAATAAATTTTTTTGATAAAGTATTGCAAGTGAAAATGTAAAAAATGAAATTATAGAGAAGATTACTGCATGATGATCAACGAAAGGTACGCCAATAACAGGATAAGCAAGAATTGCTACTCCTAAAGAATAAATGAAAGAATAAAACTCTTTTAATCCAATTTTTTTAAAAAAATAGAAAGTGGATAAAGTTAATATCATATTCATTAAAGAAGCATGAATTACATAACTAAACCAATTAACACCTAAAATTAAAAAAAATAATGATTGAAAATAAACTACTAAAGGACCAGTAATTGTCCAATAGTCTATAAAGGGGTGATTGCCGTTTGTAATATTATATGATGAATCGTAATTAACAAAACTATCTATAGGAAATACTCCTTTATAACCAAAATATTGATTTATAGATATTGAAAATACTACGAGAATTATAAAATAAATTTTATTTTTCAATTTTTTATTTAATTTAAACTATTATCAATTTTTTTTGCTGTTTCAAAAAGTTTTTTTACAGTCTGAACTGAATGATTAAACTGTTTTTGTTCTTCTTCAGAAAGATCTAATTCGATTACCTTTTCTACTCCTTTTTTGCTTATTTTAACAGGAACGCCTACATATAAATTTTTAACACCATACTCTCCATTAAGATAAGCGGCGCACGGCAAAACTTTTTTTAAATCTTTAATATATGACTCTGCCATTTCGACTCCTGAAGCTGCGGGCGCATAAAATGCTGAGCCTTTTTCTAAATACTTAATTATTTCAGCACCACCTTTACGTGTACGATCAATTATTAAATTTAGTTTTTCTTTTTCAATTAGTTGATTTAATGGCTTGCCGTCTACTTTAGTTTGGTTAGGCATTGGTACCATAGTATCGCCATGCCCACCTAAAACTAAACTATCTATATTTTTTACAGGAACTTTAAGCTCTTGTGAAATAAAATACTTAAATCTTGAAGTGTCCAAAATACCCGCCATACCAACTACTTTATTAGTTGGTAAACCCGAATATTTTTGAAAGGCCATAACAATAATATCTAAAGGATTTGTAATACAAATTACAAATGCATTCGGAGAAGTTTTTTTTATATTTTCAGCAACTTGTTTTATTATTTTAAGATTTATTTCTAACAAGTCATCTCTTTTCATTCCAGGTTTTCTTGAAACTCCGGCTGTTATTATTATTACATCTGAATTTTTAGTATCTTCATAATTGTTAGTTCCTATTATATTTACATTAAATCCATCGACAGATGTTGATTGCGCAATATCTAAAGCTTTACCTTTTGCAATTCCCTCAGCTACATCAAAAAGAATCACATCTCCAAGTTCTTTAATACTTATAAGATGTGCCAAGGTTCCTCCGATTTGACCCGCTCCTATTAGAGTGATTTTTTTTTTCATAAAATTTAATTTAGTATTGGCATTATAAAATCAGGATCTTCTGCAAGACCCTTTGGCCACTTTGAAGTTATGGTTTTTAATTTTGTATAAAATCTTACTCCTTCAGGACCATGCATATGTTGGTCACCAAATAATGACTTTTTCCAACCACCGAATGAATGATAAGCTACGGGCACAGGTATTGGTATGTTAATACCAACCATTCCAATTTTAATTTTGCTGGCAAAAGTTCTTCCCACATCTCCATCGCGAGTATAGATGCTCGTGCCATTTCCAAACTCATGTTCATTAACCAAATTTATCGCTGATTCAAAATCTTTTACTCTTACTACTGATAAAACTGGTCCAAAAATCTCTTCTTTGTAAATTTTCATTTTTTTATCTACATTATCAAAAAGACATCCTCCTATATAAAAACCTTTTTCATAACCCTGGAGTTTGATATTCCTTCCGTCTACTACAAGTTTAGCACCTTCTTTTACTCCAAGATCAACATATCCCCTAACTTTTTCTAAATGTTCTTTGGTAACGAGTGGACCCATTTCTGAATTTTTATCTAATCCTGGACCTATTTTTAATGACTCAACTTTTTTAGCAAGTTTACTTACAAGTTGATTTCCTACTTTACCAACTGCTACAGCTACAGACTGTGCCATACATCTTTCTCCGGCAGATCCATAAGCGGCTCCCATTAAACCATTAACAGCTTGATCTAGATCGCAATCTGGCATTACTACGCAATGATTTTTTGCTCCACCTAAAGCTTGAACGCGCTTTTCATTTTTCGCTGCATTTTCATAAATATATTTCGCAATTGGTGTTGATCCAACAAAACTTATAGCAGCTACATCTTTATTTGTAAGTAAAGCATCAACAGCTTCTTTGTCACCATTTATAACATTAAAAACTCCATCGGGTAATCCGGCTTCTTTAAATAATTGTGCAAGTTTAATAGAAACTGAAGGATCTTTTTCGCTCGGTTTAAGCACAAAAGTATTACCACAAGCTATTGCTAGGGGAAACATCCACATTGGAACCATGGCTGGAAAATTAAATGGAGTAATACCTGCGCAGACTCCTAACGGTTGTCTAATTGACCAACTATCAACATCAGTGCCTACATTTTCGGTAAATTCACCTTTAAGCAAATGTGGAATTCCACAAGCAAACTCAACAACTTCTAATCCTCTAGTCAACGAACCTAGAGCATCAGCGTAAACTTTACCGTGTTCTGAAACTATCAGCTTTGTTAGTTCATCAGAATTTTTTTCTATTAATTCTTTAAATTTAAATATTACTCTTGCCCTCTGCGCTGGTGGTTTTCTTGACCAATCTACAAAAGCTTTTTTTGCCTTTACAACGGCAAAATCTACATCAGTTTTAGAAGCTAAATTTACTTCAGCGGTTTGTTCTCCAGTTGCTGGATTAAATACCTTAGATTTTTTATTAGAAGATCCCTTGGTAGTTTTTCCATCTATAAAATGTTCAATTAAATTCATCACCATTTAAAATGATTTAATTAAGCTTCTAGCTTGTTGCAAGCATTTTTTTAATTGAACCTATAGCCTTTGCTGGATTCAAGCCTTTTGGACATGAACTAGTGCAATTCATTATGGTGTGGCACCTATATAATTTAAGTTTATCGGCCACCATTTTTAATCGTTCTTTTTTTTCATCGTCTCTACTATCAGATATCCAACGATAAGCTTGTAGTAACACCGCTGGTCCCAAATAACTATCCCCATTCCACCAATAACTTGGGCAAGAAGTAGAACAGCAAGCACACATTATACATTCATAAAGACCATCTAATTTTTCTCGATTTTCTTTGGATTGATTAATTTCATTTTTATTAAGTTTAATTTTTGAATTTTTTAACCAAGGTTCTATAGACTCATATTGTTTATATAATGTGCTTAAATCAGCTACTAAATCTTTTACTACTTT
>CEUZ01076839.1_pt1 | contig 17534 bp, 20 predicted proteins | sample 361511 | NCBI WGS metagenome assembly CEUZ01 (sample SAMEA2622822, study PRJEB7988) | marine metagenome | biome: marine biome (ENVO:00000447); feature: surface water layer (ENVO:00002042); material: "saline water (ENVO:00002010), including plankton (ENVO:xxxxxxxx)" | depth 5 m
ACTAAAACCTACTAAACAAATTTGAGAGTTGACTAAATCATATTCATCTTTTACTTCATAAATAAATTTTTTAAGTTTTAATTCTGCTTTTTTTGATTGTTCTAAGATATATTTAGAATTTTCGCTTGTTAAATCAAACCATTGAAATCCCAATGGATTTATCTCACATTTTTCATGTCCATCAGGAGATAAAAAAATTGTATTAGGTAAAAATCTTTGCCAACTTAAAGTTAACATGTTGATATCTTTACCATCACCACCATAACCATGGAGTAAGATAATTGCATTTTCAACCTTTACATTTGTCGATGGTTTTGTAATGGTAGTTGTTAAACAAAATGTCATTAGTAATAAAATACTTTTTAAAGGTTAATTAAAATTTTGAAGCCATTTGATAAATTGTTCATCATTAAAATCAATTAATCCTACAACTCTCGCAAATTCCTCACCTTTTTTATTAAATATTATTGAAGTAGGGACTCCTCTTAATTTAAATTTTTTTGCTAAAGAAATTGATGGATCAAAATAAATATTCAAATTTTGAATATTTAATTTTTTAAAAAAGGTTTTAGATTTTAGTAAATCTTCCTGACCAATATTTATTGGAAATATTTTTAAGTTTTCAAGTCTATTATCAGATTGCAAAACATCTAGTGAAGGTATTTCTTCTCTGCAAGGTGCACACCAAGTTGCCCAAAAATTGAGAATAACAAGATTTCCCTTATAATCAGCTAAATTAAGCTTTTTTTGATTTTCATCTTTAAAAATTACTTCTTTATAGTTTTTAGATTTCTCTACTAAAATTAAATTTTTAATATCAGGTTTTTCTAAAGCATAACTAATGCTAGTGGTAATAAAAAAAACAATTATTGTTAATAATTTCATACTAAATATGTATAATTAATTATCATGGTAAAAAATAAAAACAATAGCACTATTTGGGGCGTAAGAATTAAAAAAAATTCATCAAAATTATTTCAAAAAATTGGTAGCTCAATAAATATTGATAAAAAACTTTTTAAAGAGGATATTTTAGGATCAATAATACATGTTGAAATGCTTTTTAAACAAAAAATTATTTCTTTTAAAATAAAGAATAAAATTATCTATGGCTTAAAAAAAATTGAAAAAGAAATATTAAAAAATAAATTTGAATATAAAGATGAATATGAAGATATCCATATGCACATTGAGAAAAGATTATTTCAAATTATAGGTGAAGAGGCAGGCTATATTCATACTGCTAGATCAAGAAATGATCAGGTAATCACGGATTTTAAAATGTGGATTATATCTGCAAATAAAGAAATTAATAAAAATTTGAATAATATAATCAAAACAATAATAAAAATTTCTGAAAAAAATATTGAAACTATAATGCCAGGATTTACGCATTTAAGAAATGCTCAAGCAGTATCTTTCGCACACTATCTCATGGCCTACGTAGAAATGTTTATAAGAGATAAAAAAAGATTTTCTCATAATCTTGAAAATTTATCTGAGTGTCCTCTTGGGGTGGCTGCATTAACTGGAACATCTTTTAATATCGATAGAGATTATACTTCAAGGAATTTAGGATTTAAAAAACCAACAAATAATTCAATTGATACAGTTGCAGACAGAGATTTTGTTATTGATTTTTTGTATAGTGTTTCTACTTGCTCTATGCATATTTCTAGAATAGCTGAAGAGCTGATTATATGGAATTCAGATGGTTATAATTTAATTAATCTTTCAGATAAAATTGTGACTGGTTCCTCAATTATGCCTCAAAAAAAAAATCCTGATTTACTAGAATACTTAAGAGGAAAAACTGGTACAATTTATGGTAATCTTTTTTCAATGCTAACAATACTTAAAGGACTTCCAATATCTTATTTTAAAGATCTTCAGGACGATAAAGAAATATTATTCAAATCAAATGATATCCTAAACAATAATATTTTAATACTCGATGAAATTTTTAAAAACTTGAAACCAAATAAAAAAAAAATGTTAGAGCTTGCAAACGTTGGGTATATCACTGCTACTGATTTAGCTGATCATATCGTTAAAAATCATTCAATATCATTTAGAAAAGCTTACAATATAACTTCATCTGTTGTTAATTATGCTGAAAAAAAAAATAAAAAATTAAATGAACTTAGTATTGATGAACTTAAAAAAATTGAACCTAAGCTAACAATAGAAGCATTAAAGATATTTAATTTGAAAAACTCAGTAAATTCAAAAAAATCTTATGGCGGAACATCTTTTGATAATATTAAAAAAATGATATTGAAATATAAAAAAAATATAAAATGATAAAAAAATTAATTTTAATCTCCATAATATCTATAATGATGTTTTCATGTGGAAAAAAAGGTGACCCTGAGTACAAAGCAGAAAAAGATAATAACCTTACATTTAAAATTTAATGCGCTATTTTAATAAAAACCTGCAGATAGAAAGAGTAAAAGTGCAAAATATTGTAAAAAAATTTAATACGCCTTTGTATTGCTACTCTTACGACCAACTAAAGGAAAATATAAATAGTTTTAAAAAAAGTTTTAAATCATTTGCACCTTTAATATGCTTTTCTATTAAATCTAATAATAATTTAAATCTTATCAAAGAAATCAAAAAATTAGGATTGGGCGCTGATGTTGTTTCGATAGGTGAATTAATGTTAGCGCTAAAAGCAGGAATAAATCCAAAAAAAATTGTTTTCTCAGGAGTTGGAAAGACATCTGCTGAAATCAAATATGCTATTGATAAAAAAATTTTATTAATTAATGCTGAGTCAAAAAGTGAAATTATTGAAATTGAAAAAATTGCAAAATTAAAAAAAAGAATTATTAACATTGGTATTAGATTAAATCCTAATATAGATGCCAAAACACTAAAGCAAATTACAACAGGAAAAAAAGAAGATAAGTTTGGAGTTGATGAAAAAACTTTTCTTGATTTAGTCAATTACTCTTCTTTTTCTAAAAATATTAATTTGAAGTGTTTAAGTGTACACCTTGGAAGTCAAATTTTAGATCACAAGCCATATGAAAAAATGCTTCAAGTATTAGATAGAGCTATAAAAAAAAGTAACTATAACTTTGAATTTATCGATCTCGGAGGTGGGATGGGAATATCTTACACGAAAAATAATAAAAAATTAAATTACTCAAAATATCATAATGCTATAAAAAATTTTAAAAAAAATCATAAATCAAAAATTATATTTGAACCCGGAAGATCAATAGTAGGAAATATTGGTTATCTTATTTCGAAAATTATTTATATTAAAAAAAATAACAAAAAAGATTTTATTATATTAGACTCTGCAATGAATGATTTTATGAGACCAGCATTATATGGCGCCAATCATAGAATCTTACCTCTAATAAAAACAAATAATATATCAAAAAAAATTTATGAATTTGTAGGACCTATATGTGAAAGCACAGATAAATTTGCAACTTTAAAAAAATTCCAAAAACTTAAAGAAAAAGACTTTGTAGCAATATGTGATGTAGGAGCTTATGGGATATCTTTAAGCTCAAATTATAATATGAGACCTAAACCAGCTGAAATATTGATTAAAGGATCTAAAATTAATATTTTAAAAAACAGGCAAAAACTAACTGATCTAATTTAGTTTTTTATATAATGATAAGAAACTTTTTATTTTCTCTGTTTTTTTTTACAGGTATTATTTTTATTTCATTGATATTTATTCCAGCAATTATTTTACCCAAAAGAATTGTGTTATTTGGTGGAAAAATTATGGGATACTGGGCATCATTTTGTTTAAAAATTTTTTTATCAACTAAAATAATTATAAAAGGTAAAGAAAATATAATAAAAGATAGAAAATTTTTTATAGCAGCTTCCCATCAATCAATGTTTGAAACTTTTTTTTTACAAACTATTTTTGACTCTCCTGTCTTTATCCTCAAAAAAGAATTATTATTGATACCTTTATTTGGCTGGTATCTAAAAAAAATTGGTTGTATTTCAATTAAAAGAAATAAAATTTCAAAAGAAAATCTTGGCTTTTTCGATGATATTATAAAACATATTAATTCTTCAGATAGACCAATAATAATTTTTCCTCAAGGAACTAGATTGCCACCCAAGGATAGGTTGCCTTTCAAAAAGGGTTCAGGCAAAATTTATGAAAAGTTAGGTATCTCATGTCAACCTCTTGCTATTAATTCAGGAAATACTTGGCCAAAATATGGACCAAAAAAAATCAATACAACTATCACAATCTCAATTTTAAAACCTATTGAGCCTGGATTAGAAAATGAGATTTTTTTAAAGAAGTTAGAAAATACTATTTATTCAGAATTAAATATTTTGAATTAACCCTTCATCGGCATAACAACGAAAATACTATCGAAATCGCCAGGGTCTTTAATTAATGCTGGAGAACCTGTATCGTTAAAAAAAATCTCGATTTTGTCCCCATCAAGTTGTGAGGCAACATCTATTAAATATCTAGAGTTAAAACTAATCTCTAAATCATGATCGAATTTTACATTTAGACTTTCTTTTCCATCACCACTATTAGTATTATTAACAGATAAATTTAATATATCTTTTGATATATTAAACTTAACACCATCTTTCTTATCTAACGAAACTGAAGCAACTCTATCAACAGAATCTTGAAATAATTTAAGATCAATTTCCAATCTTTTTTGGTTATTTTTAGGTATGACTTGAATATAATTAGGAAATTTACCATCAATTAATTTAGATATTAAAATACTATTATTCAATTCAAATTTGATTTTAGATTTAATGTTAGAGATTTTTACATTACCATCGTAATTTTCCAGTAATGAACAAAGTTGAAATATTGTTTTTTTTGGAAGTATAATTGGTTCAAAATCTATTTTATTATCTAATCTTATCTTTGATATTGACATTCTATGACTATCTGTAGCTGCAGCTGTTAGGAAATTTTTACCATCTATTTCGGTTTGATGAAAAAAAATTCCGCTTAAATAATGTCTTGTTTCATCATTAGATACTGAAAATTTACATTTATTTAATAATTTCAATAATTGTTTTGATTTTATAGAAAATTCATTCTGATTAAAGTTTTCATCAGTTACAGGAAATTCCGAAGCAGAAATACAATTGAGGTTAAAAATAGACTTTTCAGACTCTACTTGAAGTTTGCTAGCATCAGTAAGACTTAAATTTATTTTTTTTCCTGAAGAAAATTTTCTAATAATATCATACATAATTGATGCTGTAGTGGTAGTATTCCCTTCCTCAATAACTTCTATATTATTAATTTGGTGAATAAATATTAAGTCTAAGTCTGTTGCCGTTATAATTAAATTTGAATTATTAACGTTTAATAAAACATTAGATAAAATTGGAAGCGTGTTTCTTTTTTCAATTACACCCTGACAATAATTTAGAGCTTGTTGTAAATCTTGTTGGTTTACATTAAATTTCATCTTCTTTATTATATAAAATCTGATTCTTTAATTTATTTATATTATTGGTCATTTCAGAATCTTTTTCTTTTAATCTTTCAATAGTTTTTACTGAATGTATAATTGTTGTATGGTCTCTATTTGAGAATTCCCTGCCTATCTCTGGTAAGGATTTAGAAGTCAAAATTTTAGTCAGATATATTGCGGTTTGTCGCGGTCTTACTAGATATCTTGATCTTCTTGAAGAAAGCATTTCATTTTTACTAATTTTAAAAAATCGACAAACAGTAGATTGTATCAAATCAATAGTTACTTTATTTTCACCTATATTTAACAAATCTTTTAAAACTACTTTAATCTCAGATAAATTTGGGACTTTATTATATATCCTTGAAAATGATACAACCCTATTAATTGCTCCAACTAGTTCTCTAATACTAGTTTTAATTTCCACACTAATAAATTTTTGTATCTCTTCAGAAATATTTACTGAATTAGAATAAAAAATATTAAGTTCCTCTGTTTTTTTCTTAACAATTTTACTTCTAAGTTCTAAATCTGGTTTTTGTATATCAACAACCAAACCACCAGCAAATCTTGATTTTATTCTATCTTGAATTCTAGATAGCTTATTCGGCGCTCTGTCTGCAGAAACTATTATTTGAGAACCTTTGTCAAGTAACGCATTAAAAGTATGAAAAAATTCCTCCTGCATAGCTTCTTTTCCATTCATGAACTGAATATCATCAATTAACAAAATATCTGTATTCCTAAAATATTCTTTAAATTTTACCATATCATTAGATTTTATAGATTTTACAAATTGGTACATAAATCTTTCAGCAGAAATGAACATCACTTTATTTTTTTCTTTTAGTGAAAGTCCAATAGAATTTAATAAGTGTGTTTTTCCCATTCCAACACCACCATAAATATAAAGTGGATTATAATGAGATATATTTTCTGATACTTTTAGAGATGCTTCGTATGCTAATTTATTACTTGTTCCAGTTATAAAATTATCAAACCTTTTGTTAGGGTCAATTCTATTGTATTGCAAGTATGAGTCTTTGATAAATGATATATTTTCATTTTTATTATTGAATTGATTATCATTCTTAATTTTATTCTCTTTATTATTGTCTACAATTTTAAATTCAATTCTAGTTAAGTCTTTTTTATATACTTTGACAATTTTTAGGATCTGATCTAGATATCTTGATGTTATCCAATCCCTAATAAATCTAGTTGAGACAGAGAGTAAAATATAGTTGTTCATCTCTTCAACAAAATCTATTTTTCTAAGCCAACTATCATATATATCTGTGCCCATCTTACTTTTCATATCTTTCTGAATTATGGTCCAGTCTAATATTTGTGGAGAATTATTTTTTAAATTTTCTGATATATTGTTATTAGACATAAATTTATAGGAATAAACTCAGTTAGATTAAAAATAAATTTTTTGCAATAAATAATTTTATTTTAATAAAAAAATATAAACCTTTGGAGTGAATCGTTTTAAACGCGAATAGTCCTCAAAAAATTTTTTTTACCTTACTGATTGAATTTCAAAGAAAATCATTTTACAAATTTTAATTTTGTGATCTTACTTTTTACAATTTATAAATATTTTTTTTTACTAAATCAATATATTGTTATGCTATGTCAGAAAATTTTCTTATTTAGTGCTAAAACCCTAGATAGAATTTTTAAACAACTAAAAGTAGTTGTTTATAGAGCGGAAATCTTCTTTGTGATCCTTGAAACGTTTCTCGCGGCGTTTGCTTTTTTTATAATCCCAGTTTTTGCAACTCTCATTAGTTCAGAATTCAACTTGGGTAAGAACTTTAAAGCATCAGCTTTTTTCTTTTCTTGAAGAAGAAGATTCATTTTTTTTATAACATTTCTATATTTACTCTTGCGCGCTTTATTAACTTGAGTTTGTTTAGCTATTCTTCTTATTCTTTTGATTGCTGATTTTGTATTAGCCATAAGAGTGGTGGTATAACTTGAGAATTAATTATGGTCAATAAAATAATTCTTTATTTTTGACAAGTATTACAAAAAAAAGTTGATCTATTGCTTATAAATATTTTATTTATAGTTCCATTACATTTAGTTCTTAAACAATTTAGATTTTGTCTTTGATAAACATTAAATTCTTTTTGAAAACTTCCATCATTACCAGATGTATTTTTAAAATCACGAATGCTTGAGCCTCCTTTTTTAATGGCATTATTAAGTACTAATCTAGAATAATGAATAATTCTTTTACAATCTTTTTTTGATAACTTCATAGCTATTTTTTTTGGATGAATTTTACTTAAAAACAAAATTTCACTCGCATAAATATTACCTATTCCTGATACAAATTTTTGATCTATTAAAAAGCTTTTTATATTTTTTTTTTTGTTAAAAAAATAATTTAATAAATATTTTATATTAAATTTCTTAGATAATGGTTCTGGTCCAAAATTTCTAAATTTGCTTTTAAGCTCTTTTTCATTTTTAACATAAATAAAAAAACCAAATCTTCTTGGATCATTATATATAACTCTTAAATCTTTAAATTGTAATATTACATGATTATGCTTTTTTGGAAGCTGTGGAGAGTTATAAAAACTAGTGTTAGTAATTTTACTAAGTATATTTTTATGTATCAGATGAATTGTGCCTGACATACCTAAGTGAATTAGACAAAAAGATTTATCTGAAAAACTCAAAATTAAATACTTTGAAAATCTTGTGACTTTCTTAATAACTTTATTTCTTAATAATTCATTAAAATTCAAAGGAATTTTAAACCTAAGATTTCTATTTGATATTATTATTTTTTGAATTTTCTTGTATTTTATTTTTTTAGACAAAGATTGTTTGACTATTTCTACTTCTGGTAATTCTGGCATTTAATACTATATTATCAACAAATAATAAATTTTATATGCAACAATATCTCCAAAATAAAAAAGGGCTTGTTCAAAGTGTCTTTGACAGTGTGTATGACAAATATGATTTAATGAATGATTTTATGTCATTAGGTATCCATAGAATTTGGAAAAGAACATTAATTTCTTCAATGAATCCATCAAAAAATAAAACTTTAATTGATGTGGCTTGTGGTACCGGCGATATAGGGAAACTTTTTTTAGACTCAACAAATAATAATAATAAAATTATTTGTGTAGATCCAAATAAAGGAATGATAAATAAAGGTAAGATTAAATTAAATAACTATAAAAATATTAATTGGATAATTGCTCCAGCAGAAAAACTACCAATTCAAGATAACTCATGTGACTATTACACTATAAGTTTTGGTTTACGTAATACTAAAAATCTTGATAAAGCTCTTTCAGAGGCTTATCGTGTTTTAAAACCAGGTGGACGATATTTATGTCTAGAATTTTCAAAAATAAATAATTCTGGTCTTGACTTTATTTATAAAAACTATTCAAAGCTTATTCCTCTTATTGGAAAGGCAGTTGTTGGTCAAAAAAATCCTTATGAGTATTTGGTTAATAGTATTGAAGAATTCATCAATCAAGAAGATTTAATTGATCAGATGAAAAAAAATAAATTTATTAATTGTAGTTTTAGAAATTTATCCGGTGGTATCGTTGCAATACACTCGGGCTGGAAAATATAATGATTAAAAAATTATTTACACTTTTTAAATTAGGTAGAATGATTGCGAAATCTGATATACTTAAAATTGTTTCAAAATTTAAAAAACCTCCTTTAATAATAAAAATATTTTTCAGCGTACTTTCTATTTCTTTTTCAAATCCAAAAAAAATTGATATTAACGATACAGAGGGTGAAAAACTGTCTAAATCATTACAATCAATGGGAACTACATTTATAAAATTAGGACAATTTTTAGCTACTCGACCAGATATTATTGGAGATGAGCTATCTAAACAATTAGAAGATCTACAAGATAAACTTCCTCCTTTTCCGTTATCTGAGGCTCAAATAATTATAAAAAATAATTTAGGTGAAAAAACTTTTAACTCGATAATCGATTTAAGTGAGCCCGTGGCTGCTGCTTCAATTGCTCAAGTTCATAAAGCTAAGATTAATGACAATGGTACAATCAAGGATGTTGCTATCAAAATTTTGAGACCAGATATAAAAAAAATATTTAACGAAGAAATAGATGCTCTGATGTTGTTTGCTTTTTTTGTTGAGTCATTTGTAAAAAAAACTCAAAGATTAAAATTAGTTGAGGTAGTTTTTTTGCTTAAAGAAATAACTAATTTAGAAATGGATTTAAGATTCGAAGCTGCAGCAGCAAATGAATACGCTGAAAATACAAAAAATGATATAGGTTTTAGGGTTCCTACAATTTATTGGAATTTTACCAGCGAGGGTGTCATGACACTTGATTGGATAGAAGGAGTATCTATTCGTGAAACTGAAGATCTTCAAAAAAGAAATATCGATACTAAAAAAATTGCCTCTGATATAATACAAAATTTTTTAAGACATGCAGTTAGAGATGGATTTTTTCATGCAGACATGCATCAAGGAAATATATTCATCAATAATAATGGAGATATAGTCCCTATTGATTTTGGAATTATGGGCAGACTAGATAACGTGAGTAGAAGATTCTTAGCAGAAATTTTATTTGGTTTTATAAAAAGAGACTATAAGAAAGTTGCTGAGGTTCACTTAGTCGCTGGGCTAGTACCTAAAAATGTACCTGTGGACGATTTAGCTCAAGCTTTACGATCAATAGGAGAACCAATTTTTGGACAATCTGTAAAAGATATTTCTGGTGGTAAATTATTAAAACAACTTTTTGATGTTACTGAAAAATTTAATATGCAAACACAGCCTCAATTATTAATGCTACAAAAAACAATGGTTGTTGTAGAAGGTGTTGCAAGAAAACTAAATCCAAATACTAATATATGGGAAACTTCAAAACCTGTTTTAGAGAATTGGCTAAAAGAAACCAAGGACCCTAAGAGTATCCTAAGTGAGGGTTTAAAAAATACAACTGAAGTAATTAAAAGACTGCCTGAATTTCCAGAAATCATGGATAAGGCCAATCAAGCACTTACTTTTTTAGCTAGTGGACAAATACCTCAAAATTCAAACTCTTATACAGCTTTAAATCAAAAGAAATCTGAAATGACTTCATTTAGAAACCAGTCTATTATTGGCATATTACTGCTTGTAATTTTTGGGCTATTAGTATTTTAATTTATAACATGAATAATTTATCACAAAAAAAAATACTTTTAATAATATGTGGAGGTATTTCCGCCTATAAAAGTTTAGAGCTTATTAGGTTATTAAAAAAACAAAGTGTAAAAATTAAAACTATTCTTACTAAAAGTGCAATGGAGTTTGTTACGCCACTATCTGTTGCCTCACTTTCTCAGGGGAAAGTTTATGATGATCTATTTAATACAGAAAATGAAGTAGAAATGGATCATATAGCTCTATCTAGATGGGCTGATATAATCTTAATTGCCCCCGCTACTGCAAATACTATCTCAAAATTAAGCTCTGGATCTTCTGATGATCTTGCCTCAACAGTGGTTCTTGCATCAGATAAAAATGTTTTTTTAGCGCCAGCTATGAATGTTAGAATGTGGGAACACCCATCAACTCATAAGAATATTTCTACATTAAAATCTTATGGATACAAAATAATTGGCCCAGATATTGGAGATATGGCTTGTGGCGAATATGGTGAAGGTAAAATGAGTGAACCAAAAGATATATTTTTAAATATAAAAAATTATTTTGATCAATTAAATAAAAATAGAAAATTAAAAGCTTTAGTGACTGCAGGACCTACTAATGAATATATCGATCCTGTTAGATATATAACAAATAAATCATCAGGAAAACAAGGCTATGCTTTAGCAAAAGCACTTGCAAATAGAGGATTTCAAACGACTCTTATTTCAGGTCCAACTAATATGCAGGTCGACAACAATATAGATTTAGTAAAAGTTGAAACAGCTGATCAAATGTTTAAAGCTACTCAAAAAAATTTACCCGTTGATGTAGCAATATTTTCAGCCGCTGTAGCTGATTATAAAATAAAAGAAAAAATGAATAAAAAGATTAAAAAAAAGGATAGTTTTAACTTAGAACTTGAAAAAAATATTGATATTTTAAATTATGTGTCAAACCATAATTACCTGAGGCCGAAATTAGTAATTGGTTTCGCTGCAGAAACTAATAACATTTCAGAAAATGCCAAAAAAAAATTAACAGAAAAAAATTGTGATTGGGTAGTTGCTAATGATGTTTCAAATAAATCGATCGGATTTGACTCTAATTTTAATGAAGTATCAATTTTTTATAAAAACAAAAAATTTATAGATGAAAAACTTGAGATAAAAAAAAAATCTGAAATTTCAGAAGAGATAGTTGACAGAGTCGTTAAGCATTTAAATTAAGATTTAATGGTAAAAGTATTAATTAAAAAATTAAATCCTGATGTAGAATTACCAAGCTATAAAACTAATGGGGCATCTGGTGTTGATTTAATGGCTTTTATAGATAAACCAATTAAAATAGCTCCAAATTGTTCGCAGTTAATTCCTACCGGGCTTTCTGTGGCTTTTTCAAACGATTTTGAGATACAAATTCGTCCACGTTCAGGCTTAGCAGCGAAAAATAATATAACAGTATTAAATACGCCAGGAACAATAGATAGTGATTATAGAGGTGAAATTAAAATTATTATTTTTAACCATGGTAAGAAAGATTTTATTATAAATAATAAAGATAGAGTTGCACAAATGATTTTAGTTCCTGTTGCAAAAATAAGATTTGAAGAAACAGATAGTTTACCTGATACAGTTAGAGGTGAAGGTGGATTTGGCTCAACTGGCAAATGAAAAGCCCTCTAAATAAAAAATTAATAGAGAGATTTTCAAGACAAATAGTTCTTAAAGATATAGGTGTATTAGGACAAAAAAAAATTCTTTCTTCGAAAGTTTTAATAATAGGAGTAGGTGGTCTTGGATCTCCTGTTGCAGAATATCTTTCAAGGGCTGGTGTTGGATTAATAGGCGTTATTGATAATGATAAAGTAAGTCTATCTAATTTACACAGACAAAGTCTTTATAATACTGATGATATTGGAAAATTTAAAGTAAAAATAACAAAAGACAGAGTAAAAAAAATAAATCCAAATACACAAGTAAAAATTTTTAATATTAGATTAAATAAAGAAAATTTCAAAAAAATCATCAATGATTATGATTATATCGTTGATGGTTCTGATAACTTCAAAACTAAATTATTAATTAATGATTTTTGTTTAAAATTTAAAAAAATTCTAGTAACTGGAGCGATAAGTAAATTTGATGGTCATATATTTACTTTTAATTTTAAAAATAAAAAAATTCCCTGTTTAAGATGTTTTTTTCAACAATCAAATATTTCAGAAGATTTTTTAAACTGTGAGTCAGAGGGAATCCTTGGGACTGTAGCTGGTATAGTTGGAATAATTCAAGCAAATGAAATATTAAAAAAAATATTAAATATTGGAATAGGACTTGATGGAAATATATTTATTTTAAATTTACTTAATTTTAAATTCAGATTAGTAAAATTAAAAAAAAGAAATAATTGTATATGCAAATAAAGAAAAAATTATGTACTTGTATTTTATTTTTGCTAATCCTGCTGACTAAATTTTCTAATGCTGAAGAAAAGTTTCTATCCTTAAAAAAAGATAAAGTAAATGTTAGATATAATCCAAGTTTTGAATCAGAAATTAAATATATTTATAAAAAAAAAAATTTACCTGTAAAGCAAATAGATGAAAAAGAAAATTTTAAAAGAATTATTGATTTAAAGAATAATAGTGGATGGATACACGTTTCACAGCTTAAAAAAGCCAATTCAATTATTGTTTTAGAAGATAAAATTTTATTTAAAAAAGCATCAACTTTTTCAAAACCTATAGCCAGATTAGAAAAAGGAAGATTATTAGTAATTAAAAAATGTGAAGACGGTTGGTGTAATATTGAAACTGATAATTATAACGGTTGGATTAAAGCTGATAACGTTTGGGGAGCCATTAAATAAAATCAGCTGATAACGCTTTAATTGTATCTACAGATAATTTTGTAGTATGGGCGTAATCTTTATGATTTATACCAATTTCAATATCTGCATTAGCTGATTTGAATTTAGTAATTTGATTATCATTTAACTTAAAATGAATAAATTGTACTGAGGATGCTTTTCCTTCATCTGAAGTTCTATCTACGTCTGTTTCAGAAACTGCTTTTACATTTTCATTATTAATTTTCATAAATATTTTTTCTTCTATCCCACCGACTTTTCCCAAAAAAGCTGCCCTAGAGACTGGATTATCTATTTCAAACATTACCGTTGCTGTGAGTTCTTTTCCATTTGGAACTAAAGGATTATATGCGATTAATTCATCTTTTAATTGTTCATCACCACCTTTTTCAATATAAAGCATTTCCTGAACTTGAGCCAACATAGTTTCAAAACTTTCAAAGTAAAAAGTTGCATAAGGTCCTATCGCCACTCTTCTATTTTTTTTAAATTCTAAAAGTTCTCTTCTAATCTGTTTTCTACTATCTGTATAAACATCAATAGGAATTAAATCTGTTTTTTCAATCAATCTTTTTTCTTTACTCATAAATAAATTACAACCTATAACTTTTTGCCATTAGTTCGATGGGGTGTAGTGCCTCATCATTAGAAATATTTGTATCTATTTCTAGTTGCTTCAAATGTTTTCCAGCTAAAGGACAATCTGATGCCATATATTTATTATTTTTATTTTTAATCTGTCTTGCTGTTGGTCTTCCAACTTTTATCGCGAGTTTATGCGTCTCTTTCATCACTCCAAAAGTTCCTCCATGTCCAGCGCATCGTTCGACAACATCAATTTTTATTCTTGGAATAAATTTCAACATATCTCTTGCCTTATTACCCATATTTTGAGCTCTTGCATGACATGCATGATGGACTGTTACTCCACCATCAATTTCGCTAAGTCCATCAGCTAAACCCTCGTTTTGTGCTATATCAACAATATATTCATCTATATCACTAACATTTTTTGAAAGCTTTTTAATTTTTTCATCATTTGGCAAAAGTAAAGGCCATTCAAACTTCAACATTAAACCACAGCTAGCTGTAAGTGTTACCACATGATATCCTTTGTTAATCCATTCCAATAAATCCTTAGAAACTTTTTTAGCCTGTTCAACAACTTTAGGTAAATCTGCTTGTTCTAAAAAGGGCATACCACAACATCCAGGATAAGCTTCTTGAACCTCAACACCATTTTTTTTTAAAACTTTTAAAGCTGCTATTCCTGTATTTTTTTTATTGAAATTAACAAAGCACGTTGAATAAATTACAACTTTTCTATTTTTTGAAGGTGCATCTATATTTATTGGATGATTATTTTTTTTAAAGTATTTTGTAAAAGTTTCAGGGTTGTAAACAGGTAGTTTTACTTTCATATCAATGCCAGCGAATAATTCTAATATTTTTCTAAAAAATTTATTTTTTATATTGGAAGCCCAATTTACAAATGAAGATAGCATAACACCAATTTTAGCATTTCTATCAATCTGAGCTAATTGAAATGGTACTAAAGGTAGTTTATTTAATTTTTTTTGAGCTGTTCTATATCTCAACATCAAATGTGGAAAATCTAGATTAAAATCATGTGGTGGCACATAAGGACACTTAGTCATAAAGCACATATCACATAAAGTACATGCATCAACGACTGGTTCAAATTGTTGACTAGATAAACTTTCCACGTCCTCATTTTTTGAATCATCAATCATATCAAATAATTTTGGAAATGAGTCACATAAATTAAAACATCTCCTACATCCATGACAGATATCGAATACTCTTCGCATTTCAGTATCTAATTTTTCTGGATTCAAAAAATCTGGATGCTCAAAATTTATTGGATGCCTGATAGGTGCTTCTGTACTACCTTCTTTTTTCATAAAACTAATATTTAAAGAATTTTGGTGGAGAAATATCTCCACCATAAATTTATTTTATTTATGCAATAGACTCTAAAGTCTTTTGAAATTTACCCGCGTGAGATTTTTCAGCTTTTGCTAAAGTTTCAAACCAATCTGCAATTTCTTCAAAACCTTCTTCTCTTGCTGTTTTTGCCATACCTGGATACATATCTGTATACTCGTGAGTTTCGCCAGCAACAGCAGAAGCTAAATTAGCTTTTGTTTCACCAATCGGTTTTCCAGTTGCAGGATCACCAACTTCTTCCAAATATTCTAGATGTCCATGTGCGTGACCAGTTTCACCTTCTGCAGTAGATCTAAATACAGTTGCAACGTCATTATAACCCTCAATATCCGCTTTTTGAGCAAAGTATAAATAACGTCTATTAGCTTGACTTTCGCCAGCAAATGCTGCTTTTAAGTTTTCTTCTGTTTTACTTCCTTTTAATGACATATTTTTCTCCTTATTTAGAGAAAATATAATCATTCCAAACTACATGTCAACAGTTTAGAATTATTTTAAAATAAATGTTAAATAATTGAAATAATTGAATTAATTTTGATTTTGATTATCAGTTGCAACTTTAACTAATACTTCTACTGATTTTATTTTTTTTCCAGTTAAGTTTTGTTTTACATTAACAGGATCAATTTCGTTATATCCACAATCAATCAGCTCATTAGTATCTTCATCAAAAAAATGATGATGCTCGGAAATATTTGTATCGAAGTAGCTTTTGTCACTATTAATTGATATCTCCTTTAAATACCCCTTTTTCTTAAAGGCATGAACAGTGTTATAGACAGTGGCTAAGGCAATCTTTTCGCTCAATTTTTCCTGAATAATTTTGGTCAAGTCGTTTATTGTAAAGTGAAAAGTTTTTTCTGTAGAAAAAAGAACCTCACATATTTTTAATCTTTGTTTAGTTGGTCTTAACCCAGAATTTCTCAGTTTTTTTGTATAAATGTCTAAACTAGTCATAATTGTTTATAATTATTCTAAACTATTTGTATATTATAATCTTAATAAATCAAGTAATAAAGGTTCTTAAATTTATGAAAAAAAACTCATTTACATATGATGAGCTAATAAAGTGTGCAAATGGAGAGCTTTTTGGGCCTGGTAATGCAAAATTACCACTTCCACCAATGCTAATGTTTGATAGAATAACTAGTATCAATGATAATGGTGGGGAGTTTAAAAAAGGCTCAATTAAAGCTGAATTAGATATAAAAGATGATCTTTGGTTTTTTAACTGCCATTTTAAAGATGACCCAGTAATGCCTGGATGTTTAGGGTTAGATGCAATGTGGCAGCTGGTAGGTTTTTACTTGGGATGGCTCGGTAATCCTGGAAAAGGTAGAGCCCTAGGAGTTGGAACTGTAAAATTTACTGGAGAAGTTATAAAAAAAGTGAAGAGTGCAAAATATATAATTGATATGAAAAAAATTATGTCTCCTGGTGGAACAACTGTTGGTTTGGCAAATGGAGTTTTACTTGCGGACGAAAAAAAAATTTATTCAGCAGAAAATTTAAAAGTAGGATTATTTAAATAATGAAGAGAGTAGTTGTTACCGGTATTGGAGTTGTATCTTGTTTAGGTAATAACCAAGATGAAGTTTATAAATCTCTATTAAATTCCAAATCTGGAATTACTTTTTCAGAAGAATATAAAGAGTACAATTTAAAGAGTCATGTACATGGTAAACCCAATATTAAACTCGAAGATCATGTTGACAGAAAATTTATAAGATTTATGGGCCCTGGTTCAGCTTATAACTATATTTCTATGGCAGAGGCAGTTAAAGATTCGGGACTAGAGGAAAAAGATGTAAGTAATTTTTCTACTGGTATGATTATGGGTTCTGGTGGACCATCGATTCAAAATGTCATTTTAGCTGCAGACAAAACGAGAGAAAAAAATCCAAAAAAAATGGGACCGTTTGTAGTTCCTAGGACTATGTCCAGTACTGCCTCTGCTACACTAGCAGTTCCATTTAAAATTAAAGGTGTTAATTACACAATTAGTTCAGCATGTGCAACCAGTGGACATTGTATTGGAAATGCAATGGAATTAATTCA
>CEUZ01056566.1_pt1 | contig 17514 bp, 21 predicted proteins | sample 361511 | NCBI WGS metagenome assembly CEUZ01 (sample SAMEA2622822, study PRJEB7988) | marine metagenome | biome: marine biome (ENVO:00000447); feature: surface water layer (ENVO:00002042); material: "saline water (ENVO:00002010), including plankton (ENVO:xxxxxxxx)" | depth 5 m
GGGCATAACGCGAATTGGATTTTTGTGCTGTGTCGCACCGAACCGTCGGCTGTGAAACATGCCGGGATTTCCTTTTTGTTGTGCCCCATAGATCAACCCGGGGTTGAGGTCCGACCAATCGTTAACGCCTCCGGTCACCATGACTTCAACGAAGTCTTTTTCAATGACGCCCGCACTCCCAAGGACAACGTTCTGGGAGGAGTAAATAATGGTTGGGCTGTCGCGAACACACTCTTGGCGTACGAACGTGGAGACGATGCGACAACAAACGGAATTAGATATGGAGAAGAATGGCATCGTTTAGTAGAGGTCGCCCGGAGCTACGACAAGCTAGATGATCCCATCATGCGTCAACGTTTCACAGCGGCCTACACCACAACTCAAATCATGAAATACATGGGGTTGCAGACTGTTGCGCGTTCGATGCGCGGCTACAGCCAGGGGCCTGAGTCATCGCTCAACAAGTTGCTTTGGTCCGAACACCATCACCGATTTACAGAACTGGCAATGGACGTAATCGGCATGGATGCCACCGCTCCATCAGGCCGAGATGCAGCTACTGGAGTTGGGGTTGACGACGTCGGATCCCCGTTTTCTTCCCAGGCATGGGTTACCACCTTCATGGGAGCCCGACCTGGGTCGATTTATTCAGGCAGTAATGAAATTCAGCGCAACATAGTAGGGGAGCGAGTCTTGGGGCTTCCCAAAGAACCTCGGGCCGATGCTGGACCCTGGAATGAAACGAAACGCTCGTAATAGCTACTGAATATCTGGAGCGAGGCCCCGCACCACGAAATTAGCTTCACTCTCCAGAGCACGAACTGTCGCGAGGATGTCTTCCTCAGCAAAGCCCTTATCGCGGTAGTTCTCAAGGAGTTGCTGCGTATGGCGACCCATTGGCAACGGAACTTCGATCTCCTCGGCTAGCTCCACCGCCAATCCAATGTCTTTGCATGCCAAAGCATTAGTAAATGAGGGGGCCAAGCGATCGCGGAGTATGGCCCTCGTGCCGCTGCTCCAAACGAAACTAGCGCCGCTGCTTGCTTCAATCACTTCGCGCAACACACTCGGCTCCACACCCGCTTTGCTTCCTAATAGCAACGCCTCAGTGGCGCCCATCATGCCGATAAAGGCCAGCATGTTGTTTACCGCCTTCACCACATTGCCAGCTCCTACTTCTCCGCACCTGACCACTTTCGCGGCAAAGTGCTCCAATATTGGCTCTACGTATCCGAAGGCTTCTTCGGAACCGCCAACCATCACAGCCAAAGTTCCTTTCCGGGCGCCATACACCCCGCCCGAAACGGGAGCGTCAAGAAAATCCAAGTCTTGCTCTACGGCTTGTGCAGCCAGTGAGCGACTCAACGACGGAGAACTTGTGCTGAGGTCCACTACGACCCCGCCAGCCTGCATGGCACTAAAAACACCGCCGTCGCCCGCTACAACGTTTGCAACGTCGGAAGGCATAGGTAATGAAAGAAACACAACCTCAGCGTTCTCTGCAACATCAGATACTGAGGACCCTTGAGTCGCTCCTCCTTCCACTAAACCCATAACTGCATGAGCATCAATATCGAATACAGACAAGTCGTATCCCGCAGCAACGAGATGCGCTGCTATGGGACCGCCCATATTGCCAACGCCAATAAAACCAATACGCATAATGAACCCCCGCCCACAGTTTGGCCCGTGATTACAGGTTGTTGCCACGCAGAATGAGCCGCTGGCCGTGGCATCTCAAAATCTAACGGGTTGCTAGTTCCCCTATTCCAACTTCCACCGTCAATCGGAACAGCGGCTCATTCTGCGCAGAAGCAACCCAACTAAGAGATGTGTATGCAACCAGAGGAAATCTGACTGCGGCTACTTCCCTGACGCGGCAAAGCCTTTCTCTAAGTCCTCAACAATGTCGTCAAGGGTTTCCAATCCGACTGACAAACGAATCAAGCCGGTGCTCACCCCAGCGTCAAGCTGCTCAGATTCTGAGAGTTGAGAATGAGTTGTCGAAGCAGGGTGTATCGCCAGGCTTCGAACATCACCGATGTTGGCTACGTGACTATGTAGCTCTAGCGCATCAATGAATCTACTTCCCGCTTCGGCACCGCCCTTGATGACGAACGCTGGAACCGAACCGTAACCCCTACCGTTGCCCAAAGATTGAAGCCGTTCGTGCCAAGGGCTTGACTTCAAGCCTGCGTACTGGACTCTCTCTACTTGAGGGTGACTCTCTAAGAATTCCGCGACCCCCTGCGCATTGCTGAAGTGCCGTTCCATCCTCAAACTCAACGTCTCCAAACCCTGCAAAAAATAGAAGGCATTTTGAGGAGATATTGCGGACCCCAGATCTCTCAGTAACTGAACTCGAGCTTTGATAATGAAAGAACCATCTCCTAACGCCGGCCAGAAAGCGAGACCGTGGTAACTCGGATCAGGTTCAGTGAAATTGGGGAACCTTCCACTAGCGCCGTAATCGAAAGTGCCTCCGTCAACGATTATCCCCCCGACGGAGTTGCCGTGCCCCCCAATGAACTTGGTCATTGAGTGGACCACAATGTCTGCGCCAAGCGCGAGGGGGTTCAACAAATATGGGGTAGCGACCGTGTTGTCAACCAGTAAGGGAATTCCTGATTCGTGTGCAACTTTTGCAACACCGGGAATGTCTAAGCAATCGTTACGTGGATTTCCGATGGTCTCCCCGTAAAACAATTTCGTATTGGGCTGAACAGCGGCGCCCCAGGCCTCAAGATCGTCGGGATCTTCGATGAAGGTGGTTTCGATCCCCATTTTGGGAAGCGAGTAATGAAGCAAGTTGTACGTTCCGCCATAGAGAGAAGCCGAGGCAACGACGTGATCTCCGGCCTCTGCCAAATTCAAGATCGCTAAAGTTTCAGCAGCCTGCCCTGAGGAGACTGCTAACGCGCCAGGTATACCAATCGCGGTCTCGGTCCCTGCCTCAAGGACTTGAAGTCGTGATTCAAGTACTGCCTGAGTTGGGTTCATGATCCGGGTATAGATGTTGCCGACTTCGCTTAGAGAGAAAAGATCAGAAGCATGATTGGTGTCTCTAAATACGTATGAAGTCGTTTGGTAAATAGGGACGGTTCTGCTTCCCGTCGCTGGATCCGGGACCTGCCCGGCATGAATTTGGTTCGTTTCGAACCCCCAGTTGTTAGCCATTAGTGCCTCCAATTTGCGTTGTGTTGCCTTGGAGGGGTGGACGAACATGCCTTCGTTGCCACGAAACAGCAAAAAGCTGTTCCTTAGGACACTTTGTTGCTTTGGTCGCAGACCTCAGCCATATCCCTACACGGTAGGAAAGCACCTTGGGTGTCCACCCCAGGTTGCTGGGTGCACCAAAGTGCACCGCTCTTGATAACGGAACAATCTCAGCAGGTTCTCTTGACCTGCGCAAATGAGTTGCGAAATTCATCGACCAAATTGAAAGGCCAGGAGTTGATCACTCTGTCAAACTTAGGCGGTGCTCAGATTTCAACGAGTCACAGAAACCGATGCCGACGGGACAACGCGGCTCGTAACTATAGAGATCGCGGACCAGGCAATATTTCGGACCTCGAAAGCAGAAATGTGGGAGGGCAAGCTTCCATTCGCAGCTCTCATCGCTATCGAAGTCAGAAGACAAGGCGCATCAGACCTGGTCACCGCAGAAACCAAACATGGCCGAATTCAATGGAACCTTAAGAATGGCCAAGCGCTGGTAACGGCGATTGAACAACACCTCAACTAACTCACAGCTCTCGGTAGTTGAGAGTCCACGTATCTTTCTCATCGTGTTTGCCCGACTACCTCTACCTTCCAAGGTTTAGGCTCTGCCTAAGGAGACAGGAACTCTCATGATCACAGCTATGCCACGAATCGCTATCGCAGTTAACAACTTTGATGTCGCTATCACCGTTTTCCGAGACCAGATGGGAATGTTTGTTGATGATTTCTCACCTGAAACAGTTCCCTCCCTGGGAGCTCACGTAGCGATGTGTCAGCCCCCGGGTGGCAGCAATATCGAACTGATGGCACCCTCGAACCCCAAGGAACCGTTAAGTCAAGCTTTGCAAAAGTTTTTAGATCGGCGAGGCGAAGGCGTATACGCGATGATGCTCGAAGCTCCTGACCCCAATGGTGAAGCCGAAATCTTGTTGGAAAGGGGCATCAAGGTGCTTCCCCTGATGAGAGGTGCAGGCGGGCGCGACATTCACCCCAGTTCAACGCACGGTGTTCTTATCCGCATTTATCCCGACGGTTCGGTCGCCCAACCGAGCAATCCGACGAGCGAAGCTCCTTACTTTTCGGGCATACAAAAGGTCATGGTTGCTACCCGAGACGCGAGCATTGCGGGCGAGGTGTACGGGGAACGTCTCGGTCTCGCTGCCGATGCCCCAGAAGTCGATGAAAAACGAGGGGTGCTCAGGCGTTTGGTTCGACCGCCACAAGGGGGCGTCATAGAACTCGTTTCCCCAGTCGATACAACCCAGCAAGTGGCGTCAGAGATTGATGAATTCCTTCAGTCAAAGGGCGAGGGTATTTGTGCTCTTGTGTTGAATGCAGGCGAAACAACCCAGGAGCAGGATTTCGAGTTGTTTGGCACTCGTTTCTTGATCGAAAAATAGACCCACTCCGAAGTCATTCTGCGATGACGATTCGGCGTGGGTAGTGCCAATCGTCGTATCATGAGGGACGATCAGTAAACGCTGACGGAAGGACATGAACCAATGAGTAGCGACGCGAACTTGGACTACGAGGTCATCATCGTTGGCGCAGGTGTAGCGGGTATCTACCAGATTAAGCGGCTCATTGACATGGGGGTAAAAGCGACGGTTCTTGAGGCAGACCCCGACCTAGGCGGCACTTGGTACAACAACCGCTACCCCGGAGCGCGGTTTGATTCCGAGAGCTACACATACGGGTATTCGTTCTCGCAAGAAGTACTTGATGAATGGCACTGGAAAGAAATGTTTTCTGGTCAACCCGAAAACCTCAAATATTTGAACTTTGTGGCTGACAAATTCAACTTGCGTGAACACATGCAATTTAACTGCAGGGTCCAAGCCGCAGTTTTTGACGAAAGCAACGAACTGTGGAATATAAAGGTTTCAGACGGTCGGGAACTCACTTGTCGTATCGTCATCCTCGCCCTTGGGCTCTTGTCCCAACCAACAATGCCTCGCGTCGAGGGAGTGGAGAAGTTTCAAGGGCGCTCCTGGCACACCTATAACTGGCCTCATGAGCACGTTGACCTCAGCGACCAGAGGGTAGGAATCATTGGTACCGGGGCAACAGCAATTCAAGTCATCGGCGAAATAGCTGACAAAGTAGGGGAACTCACGGTATTCCAGCGCCGACCCAACTGGGTAGCTCCGCTGAACAACAGTGAGATTTCCGAAGAAGAGATGGACCAAATTAGGGCCCGTTACGACGAAATTTTCGAAACTTGCGCTCGAACACCCGGTGGGTTTGAGCACGAGCCTGACCGTAGGGGCTTCTACGAAGTCAGCGAAGAAGAACGTTACGCGTTGTGGGACCAACTCTATGATGAGCCTGGATTCAGTATTTGGCTAAGAAATTTCCGGGAGATCTTTACAGATGAACAAGCCAACGCAGAACTTTCTGAATACATAGCTGAACGGATTCGAGGCCGGGTCGATGACCCAATAGTCGCAGAGAAACTCATTCCGAAAGATCATGGCTTTGGCGTTCAACGAGTGCCCATGGAAACTGGATACCTAGAAGCGTTCAATCGTGACAATGTTCACCTCGTAGATATAAGCGACACTCCGCTGGAACGGGTTACTGAAACAGGTATTCGCACAAGCGAAAAAGAATTCGAGTTCGACATCATCGTCTACGCAACTGGTTTCGATGCGATAACCGGCTCTTTCGATCACATAGACATACGCGGACGCGACGGTCTTACTTTGAGAGAAAAATGGTTCGATAACCCGACAACCTTCTTGGGGATGATGGTCTCAGGCTTCCCTAACTTGTTGATGCCGTCAGGGCCTCAGAGTGGGTCTGCTTCAACCAACTATCCGCGAGGTATCGAAAATGGTGTGAACTGGTGTACTGACCTACTTGAATACATGCTTCAACATGATCTCCAATATGCCGAGGCCACAGCCGAAGCAGAGCAGCGTTGGACCGATCATGTAATCAAGATGTATTCGGTCATGCTGATGAGAAAGGCTCAGTCCTGGTTCACCGGATACAACAGCAACGTAGACGGCCACGAGGCTGGGAAGATTCGCTACATGGTCTATAACGGTGGAACTCCCAAATACGTAGCAACCATTAATGATGTAGCCGACAAGGATTATGAAGGCATTCGATTCTTCGCTGAGTCTGAACCATTCGCGGGTGTTGCTACAGCTGGGTAAACGTTGTTACCTGAAGTCCGTTTTATTTACCCTTCGGAGTGAGAACCCGTACTGTCTTTTGGCTCACTGGATGAGAGGTCTTGGACGTTACGAACACAATCGGGACAGAGGTAGCGGCGGTCGTACACGCTCTCATTGCGGAGACGCCCGAACCGATCGGCCCAAATCTCATTCCAGAACACAGCGTCACTGTCGGTTGTAGATAGCGAGTAGACCACTCCACACAGTTGGCAAGACACCAGTCCTAGCTGATACAGCAATTCAGATCGGGCTGGAGTCATAGGTCGATTGGCTGGAGCGAGCAGTGAACGATGGCAAACCAAGTCGCGGTCTATTCGAATGAGCCCGATTCCGAGATGCTGTGCCACATTGAGTTGTTCCTCCGAGAACTCTGATTCTGGGGTGTAACAAGCAAGATATATCCGGTCTGCATGTATCGAATGAGAAGTTGCGTGCCCTGACGCAGAAATAAATTTCTTGGTTGATAACTGAACCTCTACTGCTGTGACCTCGAAATCTCCACCCAGTTGCCCGCCTGTATGTCGAATACCAACAGCGTCTGGTCGCGGGTCTCTCAATGTGCTTGGAATTGCAGGAACGAACACACAACCAGCTCCTGACGGAGCAACAAGCCAAGAGGCAACTGCATCCCGTAGATCGTTGGCGCTGATGTTGTTAGCCACTGGGTCAACCATCCCCTGATACTAGCTATAGGGATTTCCTTTGGGATCTGCGCATTCGTGGAGTAACTAAGCTGCCGGCATGCCGTCGAAAACAAAGCAAAAGCTCAACGTGAAGAAGTTGACCCAGCTCTTAGACGTGATCCGAGATCGTCGAAGCGTCAGAAGTTTTGACCCGGGAGACCGAGTGCCTCGGGAGACACTTGAGCAAATCGCTGATGCGGGACGGTGGGCCCCTTCAGGGGCCAATTCGCAACCGTGGGAAATATGCATAATCGAAGACCCCCAGAGAGTGCAGGAAGTGGCTTCGGTCATGGCAAGTCAGGCTGACCGTCTCAATGAGCACTGTAAGGGATTTCCTCACGTCCACAAAAAACACTGGGTTCATGACTCAGTTGCGATATTGGCGGTGTTTGTTGATCCTCGTTGGGCTGATACCTACCCGGTGGCATTAGAAGAAGATCTTGACCGAACCGAATATATGGAAAACCGTTCAAATATCTTGTTGGTATCAGCCGGAGCAGCGATCCAGAATTTGCAGCTAGCTACCACCGCCGTGGGGTTGACTAGCGCATGGCTGTCAGGAGGAGGAGAGCCCCAAACAGCGCTCGAATTGCAGAAACTTTTAAGTTTCCCTTCTAGTCACATTCCCTACGGAATCGTTCCAATCGGGTGGCCTCGACGCAAAGCAGAGAGTCGATGGAGGAGACCGATCGACGAAGTAGTTCATTGGAACGGAGCGAAGGAGGCAAACCTGAGAACTCAAGAAGACATAGACCATTATCTGGCTAAGGAACGACGACATTCAATTTATAAAGACGCAGAAGCTCGGCAACAACACCTCGACAGGCTTCCTAGCGACGGAGAAATCGACCCAGTCGACGACGGAAATCACTAAAGGTGTCAATTCTCTGAGCGTCGCGCTGTCGTAACTCCGCGAGAGAACCACAACCACAATCGTCTACCTCAGGATCACCCAAGTGGCGGTGAGGGCAGCCGAGTTGATGATCGAGCCAAACCACGCATTCGTGTTTGGTTCCATTCGGATTGACCCGCATGTACTTCTGCGCACCTCCAGCGAACCGTCTGTCGAACTTCATCTAGGCGATGGTAGTCGTTGGTCCCTGCGGGCTATTTCAATGGAGACGCAGTCTGCGCATCGGTAGGGACTCCTTATTTTGACCTTCCGGCCGGACAGTATTTGACTGGTGCTCAATCCACCGAAAGGAACCGATGTGATTACTGTTGCAACCCGTTGGGAAGGAACCCCACAAGCGATACATGCCGTTGAGGCAGGCTCCAAGGCAGCGAAACCTCAACATGAGGCCTGGGGTGCGAAAAACCCGCGTTTGATGCGGCCTGTGACCGGATCAGGCGGGCTTGAAGTCGCTCTTTACGTCACCGATTTTGACTCTATGGAGGAATACGGACGTTTCTGGGATCAGGTGTCTGCCAGCGAATGGTATGTCCAATTACAAAAAGACGTGGCAGCCGCCCACCCGGAGCTACGGATGGCTGAACAAATGATCATGTATAACGCCATCGCTGACTAGTCGCCCAAAATGGCCCGTTTTGCGAAGTGGTCATGACCCCTTGCGGAGCGTGGTAGAAAAGAGACCGGTCGGTTGACCAGGACTTCGGTCCATCATCATTATCAACTCAAGGCAGAACTGAATCCAGGAACACTGAAACGAAAGTGGATGTGGTGCCGATTCGCAAGGATCCGGCGCAGCGGACAAGGAAAACCTTGTACTGACAACGGGTGATTCAACTGATCCGGAAGCTTCTGGGATAGGCCCCCTTCGGGGGGTCTTTCCGCGTTCCGACACGACACAATCCACGTCGACTGAAAACAGACCTAAATCCAGGCGCGAAAATAAACCCACCTGAAAGAGCAAACAGAGAATCTATGCGTTTGCGGTATTAAGTCAATTGAGCGAGATGGTTCTAGACGACCCGCACATTCTGAGCTTCGTCACCTTTGCGGCCTTCACCGATCTCAAACTCAACGGTTTGACCCTCTTCTAAGGACCTGTAGCCAGACCCTTCGATATTTGAGTAGTGAACGAAGACATCTTCAGCGCCTTCTCGAGAGATGAATCCGAAGCCCTTCTGAGCATTGAAGAACTTCACTGTTCCTTGTGGCATTGATTGCCCTCAATTTCTTTCTTAGCGTGTACAAGAAGATTTTGTACCCCTTGACCTTACGGGGCGAATGGCAAGAAAAGAATGCCAGCGGACAAATTCTTTACGCACTGCGCGATCTTTTTTGGCCTCTAGGGTCTCGGACCCCAGGGAGCAGATTGCATTAGTTGAATTTCTTGCTTATGTAGCAAGGGACGAAGTTGGACCGCAAACGCCATGAAGTCCTCGTCTGCGAACAGATTCTTCCAAAAGTCTCGACGCTCAACGTCGCCACTAAAACGCCAAATATGGATCAGTTGATGCAGCGGCCCCGTATCGGAAACGAAATACCCGACGAGAAACTTTGAATGACCGCCCGCTTCGAGCGCAGGCCACCCCTGGCTCGAGTACAACTCAAGAACTTTGCTCATCTCGCCGACGTGTACGTCGTAGGTTCGCCGTTCGTAAAGTTCTAAGTCATCCATGTCGCAATCTTACTTCGGTTGCCATTGCCAAGCCCTTGGTGATCGCCTCCGAAAAGTTCTGCAATGGCCTCAGCGAACCCACTCATGGTGCACGTCAAGATTTTGGTAAGTGATGTCTGTCGTGGCCTGAGCTTCGGCCGCCCCCTCTTGGGTGGCGTCAAGATCATTGTTGTCACTAGCGGTCTCCCAGGACTCAAACTCGACGATGGTTACGATCTTGCCCGGGACGTCGCGGTCTTCGCACAGGATCAACTTCTTGACTTTCGTCTCGTTGTCAGCATTGTCGAAATAACCTTCAATTTCAGCTCGTGCCTCGTCCATATCGCCGGTTTGTTCCATAACTTGAATAAATTTCATTTTCTAACCTTTGCTCTCTGGTACCAGTAGAAATCTATTGCGCTAAAGCCCTTGTACCTACCACTTGCGATTCGAGAAATTTCCCAGGTGTGCTCCCACATTGCTCAAAGCGTTCGAATAACAATGAACTTCATTGCTTCGCATTTCTGAACAGAAATGATGTAATTAGAAGGACCCGCGACCAGCCTCGAACAGGAGTGTCTTGCCAATGTCGTCAGAAATTGAAGACCTGGAACGATTGATTGCGCTGCGAGATGCAGGAGAAATTGACGAGGAAGAGTTCAATGCCCTCAAACAACAACTCTTGAGCACTGGTTCTTCTGGTGAGCAAAGCAGTGAGGAACGTAAACAGCTAGTTGGATTAGCTGTCGTTGTCACGCTTTTGGTCTGTGGCGCGGCGTTCGGTATTTTTAAGGCAGTCTCTGGGTCTTCAGAGGGCAGACCTGATGAAGAGCGGGCATTTATCGATCAGTTTGTCTCTACCGGCGTTGTGTCGAATTACGGGGGCTTAGGTGACGTGGGGTTTGAGTCATCTGACGCTGAGTGCGTCGGCAACCGACTTGTCGATCGCGTCGGTGTAGAAGTGTTGAGTGCCTCAGGAAGTGCTTGGCTGACCTCTGACGAACTTCCACCGGAAATAGCATCCCCATTTTTTCAATCAATGGATGACTGTGTCGACCTGAGAAAACTTGCCGCTATTGGAATGGCTCAAGAAGCCGAAGTTGACTCAGCGTTATTCGAGTGCGCACTTGAAGATCTGTCCGATGCGGAACTGATCCAACTGCTGTCCGCGCCCATTGACGAATATTCATTCGAAGAAGACGAAGCCATGGCCCGGTTGATGCTTCCGGTTATTGCCAGCATCTTCGATTGCGCAGCGGAACTTCCCGGGTTTGATCTTGATGACTTTATGGATTGGGGTTCGGATTGGTAGACCCGCTCTTCTTGCCAATGTATGCGCCGTAGAAATGCACGGCGCCAGCGATGATGCATCCCCACGCACCCCACCCCAACCAGGATGTCTCGAGGATTAGCTTCAGCAACAGAGATGCCAACAAGATCGCGTTAACGATGAAAACTACTTCCTCCCAACTTTTACCTTGGGGGCTTTCAGGAAGCTTGTCGCTGCCCAGGACCTGAGCAAACGAAATGAGTAAAGAGATAACCACCGTGAGAAGAGCAACTATCCCTAATAGGGCATTAGGGGCCTGAAGCGCTGAAGACGAGATTCCGTAAGGTCCACTGCCGAACTGGTGCCAGGGGGCGAAAATTAGAAAGATCACAAGAATAGGGCCACTCGGCAACATCAGTTGAAAACGACGATCAAGGTTCTGAAAATCCATAACTGCCCTTCAGTTCGTTAAAAGGTGTACCTCTGAATGTTAAGCGACCTTAAGGAAAATCTCGGTTAATTCAGACGGTTATCTTCTGGTGTCACCAGGTCGGTCGGCTGCCCGAGTTACTGCTTTGTTACGGTCCATTCGGACCAGACATTCAGGTCAGGCGGACAAATCTCGAATGACCTAGAGTCATGAAATGTCCGAAAATATTGAGGCGGAAGCAATTAACGCGTTCGTCGCTGATTGTTTCCCTGAATTAGGCAGTCGTTGCCTAGATATTGGCGATGACTTCGTGTTAGCTGAATACGACATGAGCGGTATAGCGCGGCGCCCCGGAGGGTATATCTCCGGACCCGACCAATTTCGGCTAGCGGATGCAGCTCTATGGTTTCTGACCTACCCAGCCATCGGACACATGGAAGAGATGAGCGTGACCAGTGAACTTTCGATCAGGTACCTCAGACCCGCAATGGGTGAACGCTTATTTGCTCGCGCGCAACTAGAAAGCAGAAGTCGCCGCAGCTTTGTGGGGACCGTCGCGCTGTGGTGTGACCAAGAACAGGCCAAAAAGGTGTCTGTTGGTCAAGGAACCTACGCACTCCCATTGGATTAGAGAGTCGCTACTTAGCTAGCGTCCACCAAACGCAAATGCTTACCCGCGGGGAGTTGTTCATAATGAGCAAGGGAGCAAAAGGATGCTTAGTCGATTTCGAATTCTTGACTTAACTGATGATAGAGGTCACTTCTGCGGCATGATTCTGGCCCAACTCGGTGCCGAAGTCATAGCGATTGAACCGCCAGGAGGTCAACGGGCGCGACGTCAACGCCCGTATGCGGAAGACACCGCCGACCCGGAGAAATCATTAACTCACTGGGCCTACAACAGAGGCAAACAATCTCTTACCCTTGATCTTGGTGACGAGCGAGATCTCCAACAGTTAGAGCAACTGGCTTCAACAGCGGACGCAGTAATTGATTCGGGGGCTTCGGGTGTCGATTTGGCCTCGCTTCGCAGCAAACACCCTCATCTAGTGACGGCTTCCATCTCCGGGTTTGGTGCGACTGGCCCGAAAGCCGATTGGGCAACTAGCGACATCATTAACACGGCTGCTAGCGGAACTATGGGCATCACCGGCGACCGAGATAGAGCACCGGTTCGGCTGTCGTTGCCGCAAACTTGGCACTTCGCCGCTTCGGACGCTCTATGCGGGGTGCTGCTTGCACTCAGAGAACGCGAATCCTCCGGCTTAGGCCAACACGTCGATGTGGCTGCGCAACACAGTTATTTGATCGCTTCGCAATATCAGATGCTGTACCCGTTTGCTGGAGTCCCAAGCACCCGACGTCTTTCCGGAGGAGCAGAGATTGGACCTATAACCCTCAAACTTGTCTACCAAGCTGCGGACGGATACGTGTCTATTGTCTTTCTAGTGGGTCCGACCGTTGGTCCGTACAACACGCGACTATTCGAATGGATGGATCACGAAGGAATGTGCCCAGACGAATTCCGTGGCGTTGATTGGATCGGATTCGGGACACAACTTTTATCTGACCCTGAAGCGCCAGGAATTCTCAACCGCGGCGCGGAGGTAATAAACGAATTCACCAAAACAAAAACTAAAGCCGAGCTGTTAGCCGGCGCGTTAGAGCACAACCTCCTACTAGGACCCATCACCACCACGCGCGAACTGCTCGACATGGATCACGCCGCCGAACGCAATTTTTGGACTGACATCAACGGGGTAAGGTTTCCAGGGCCAATAGCTCGACTGACCGACGCTCAATTGAGCACAGCAGTGGCTCCACCCAACCTCAACGAACACACATTCACAGACAGAAGGACTCCGCCTTCTCTGCCGGACAAGGAAGTGCGCAAAGAAACGGACCCTCTCGAAGGGATAAAGGTTCTTGACATGACCTGGGCGATAGCAGGCCCATACGCATCTCGCATTATGGGGGATTTCGGAGCAGAAGTATTACGCATCGAATCTGAGACCAAGCCCTGCATAATGCGAGGCGCAGGACCATTTGTTGACAACGAAGCCGGTGCCGACAACTCACTGAGCTACCTGAGTATTAACGCGTCAAAGAAATCGTTAGCGATTGACCTGAGGGACCCCAAATCGATTCAAATCATGGAAGAACTCGTCCAATGGGCAGACGTGTTAATTGAGTCATATTCAGTTGGCGTGATCGATCGGATGGGCCTTGGCTACGAACATTTAGAACAACTCAACCCTGGATTAATCATGGTGTCCACATCATTAATGGGACAAACCGGACCCATCAGAGAGATCTCTGGATTCGGAAACATAGGTGCCGCAGTTGCGGGGTTCTTTCCTTTCGGTGGGTGGCCCGACAGGCAGCCATGTGGCCCTTTCGGCGCTTATTCCGATTACATCTCACCGCGATTAACGGTCGCATTAGTGCTATCGGCTCTGGAACAACGTGAACGTACCGGACGCGGTCAACACATCGATTACTCGCAAATGGAGGCAGCATCGCAATTGCTCAGCCCGGCGTTTCTAGATGATGAAGTTAACGGAGTTGAAGGAAGCAGGATCGGTAATAGCGACGCGAACTTCTGTCCGCATGGCGCCTACCCGGTACTAGGAGACGACAAATGGATCGCGATCGCCTGCGAAACACAGGAACACTGGGAATCATTAAGTCAGGCGTTGGGAGAGACACAATTGGCGTCGTTGGCTGAGCCCCAACGTCGAGAACGGCAGCAAGAAATAGATGGGCTTATTTCCAAATGGACTGGGGACAAAGATGGGGCATCACTCGAAGCACAGCTACAGCATTTGGGAGTTCCTGCGCACCGAGTGCTGTATGCGCCCGAAGTGGTGGAGGACCTACAGTTGAACCACCGGAAGGCGTTCAGCCAAGTCGAACACCCCCATCACGACAAGGTCTGGATAGAGGATTCAGCAATTCACTTATCCCGAACACCAGGCTTTGCCCGCTGGGCCGCTCCACCGGCCGGCGAACATCTCTACGAAGTACTTACCGAAACTCTCGGACGCACCTCCGATGAGGCAGCGGACCTGATATCAAGTGGAATCTTTACCTGACCCTGTTCCTAAAAGGAGATCAAATGAGAACACATCTCTATAGAGAACAATTTGAAGCCGCCACCGAGCGTATAACAGCACTTGCGAGCGAAGACACGCAAGGCCCGGTGCCGCATATCGCAGACTGGACTGCAAAGGACGCCATCATTCATGTGGGATCAGTTTTCTCATTTGTCGCGCAATCAATTGCTCAAAATGCGCCACTCAGCGACAACGGAGTAGCGGGATGGGCGAACGACCCGGCCAATCATCCCGACACGAAAAAGCTCTCGGAGTGGTTCAAATCAAACTCCGAATACTTAGCCGAAGTTGTGTGGAGGCACCTACCAGATGACGAAATTTGGACAACGAGCCGTTCATTCAAGACAGCAGCTTTTTGGATGCGGCGAATGACTCAAGAAGCAGTGATGCACCGGTGGGACATAGAAGCGGTGCACGCCGATACGAATCCCATCAACGCCGAACTAGCTGTTGATGGGATAGACGAGTTCTACGACTTCTTTGTTGCCGAACGGCTGCCTGATGCGTTCGCAGGAAATGGAACTGTTCATCTGCATGCCACGGACGCGGATGGCGAATGGATGATTACTCGACGAAATGAAGGGATTGAGGTCGAGAAAGCCCATGGGAAAGGAGATGTTGCAGCTCGCGGATCCGCAAGTGACCTACTTCTTTTTGTGTGGAATCGCAAAACCCATGCAGAGCTCGAAACATTTGGCGACACAGAGCTATTGATGGAACATCAACGACTTTTGCGGGTGTGAAGAGCTCAGTTGTGATCAACTAGAACAACTGGAGGTACCTCATGAAATCCACTTCAATGACTGAGTTGCTCTGTCAACAACTAGCCGACGCGCAGTTTGGGAAAACTGGTCGACGTTCTTTCTTCGAATATCGCGACACCGGATTGAGTGATCTAACAGATGGTGAATATCGCGCTCAAGTGATGAGAGCTACGGACGTGATGGATACCACTGGCTGGCACTATCACGAATGCGATCTCCAATTTGTGTACGTGTTGAACGGATGGGTCGACCTGGAATTTGAAGGGGGACGATCTGAAAGGGTGTCTGCTGGCGCTGCATTGTCTATTCCCCCTGGAATGGTGCATAACGAAATTGGCTGCTCAGCAGATTTCGAAGCCCTAGAAATCGTGGCCCCTGCTCAAATGGAAACCGTTCCTTGCGAACCATCTGAATAAATAACGATCATTTCAACGCGGCGGCAGCCTCGTCTATGGCATGTCGAGTAGTTGCGACCATTTGATCTATCTGGTCCTCTTCCACAATGAATGGAGGACCGAACATGACGGCATCATCGAAAACTCCTGAGCCCGACGGATAGATCCACACCCCGCTCTCAAGAGCGATCCCGCTCACGGAATCGGCGAATCCTGCGGAGCGAGGAAATGGCTCCCCTGTATCGCGGTTTGCGACCAGACCTAGCCCTTGCAGAAGCCCTCGACCGCGTACTTCTTCCACATTGGGATGGTCTTGAAACTCTTGTTCGAGACGCTCCCGCAATATCTCACCCATGATTTTCGCTCTATCGATGAGATTTTCCGCCCGTACTATCTCCAAGACCTTTTTAGCTACTGCACAACAAAGATCGTGACCAGCGAACGTGTAGAACATTAACGCCAGATCAGTTTCTGCGATCGGTGCTACGACATCGGGCCGACAGTAGACGCCCCCGATAGGAACGTAGCCTCCACCGAGCCCTTTGCCAGCAGCGATGATGTCTGGAGTGAACTGGAGTGCCTCGTGACCCATCGTCGTCCCCAGTCGACCAAATCCGGTCATGACTTCATCAGCGATCACCAGAATGTCGTGCCGAGCACAAATCTCTGATATTCGAGGCCAGTAATCATCGGGGGGAACATAGGCGCCGGCAGCGGCACCGATCACTGGCTCGCCAATGAACGCGCTGATGGTATCTGGCCCTTCTAGCTCAATGACTTTCTCCAACTCTTCAGCATCGTAATGACTCGTTTTCGGCATAGATAGGAGAGCTTGTTCCAGGCCCTTGCGCCTCCGGTCATGCAAACCAGCTGACAACGCGCCCAAAGTTGCACCGTGATAAGACACGTCCCTTCCAATGACTTTGTGTCGTTCCGATCGCCCGCAAGCCACATGGTGAAGTTGAGCGACTCGGATAGCAGCATCCACTGATTCTGAACCACCACTCACAAACACAGATCTCCAAGAAGGGTCAGGTAGCCAGTTATCACTTACTTCTTCCGCTAGGGCAACCCGGGCTTCGGTGGCGAACACCGGCACCACGTAGTCCAGGCGTTCAAGAGCATGTGAAGCTACCTGAGCGATTTCGGGCCGCCCATGGCCAATATTGGTCACAATCGCTCCGCCCCCAGCGTCGAGGATTTGACGTCCGTCTGCTGTCTGGAGCCAGACACCTGAGCTACTGGTGATTAGCATCGGTGAGGACCCGGGCATTAAAGGAAAACGAGAAGTGTCCATCACGAAAGACTAGGGCTATCCCCGTGTTCGTGCTCAGGTCATGGTTCACTGAAACTGTGCGTTATTTAACTCGCCCCCTCGTAGCAGCGCTAGTTGCCTTGTTCATCGTGGCGAATGGGGGAGGGTGGACGGAACTCGCGATTGGTGCAGTTTTGTTCCTTCTTATCGATCTCGGCTCTCGCCAGGTTCTGCGACGACGAAGCCGCACCTAGCCCTCATATCTAGTCTAGGACCCTCCATTGACACTCGATCAGATCGCCAACTGGGCTCAAATCGTAGAAGCAGTAATACTTTCGTTGTCGATTGTCTTTATCGGTGCCGAAGCCCGGCAGACACTTCAACACAGTCGCACACAATTTGGGCACGGCTTGACAGACCGTCTGTACGATCGATATTTCGCCATTTCGCGCGACCCCAACTTCAGTCAGTTTCTCATCAAGGACTGGTCTAACGAGGAACTACAGGGAGAAGAGTATTTTCGTGCCCTTAATCTTTTAGGTGCAGATCTCATTGATCTCTTCGACACCTACGATGCTTGGAAAGAGGGCCTGGTAGGTCGAGTACACGTTGACATGCGCATGCAGCTAA
>CEUZ01112410.1_pt1 | contig 17506 bp, 11 predicted proteins | sample 361511 | NCBI WGS metagenome assembly CEUZ01 (sample SAMEA2622822, study PRJEB7988) | marine metagenome | biome: marine biome (ENVO:00000447); feature: surface water layer (ENVO:00002042); material: "saline water (ENVO:00002010), including plankton (ENVO:xxxxxxxx)" | depth 5 m
TGGTATCAAATACCAAGCTAAATGGAGTTAAAGTTTGGTACAAATTTTCCCCACATACAAACCAGTTGCCTTTAATTTTAGTAACGGCTTTGTGTTTAGGGACTTTAGGATTCGTTAATATGTGGGATTTTCCTGTGTTTATTGCGTTTGTGATTGCAGTTGCAGTTGTGAAATGGTACTTAAGCGATAATAATCTTGAAACATTTTTCATGCACTTAGTGAAATTCGGCCTGCCAGTTATTATTGGTTCTTTCATATTAATCTTGCCCTATTTGTTTTCATTCACTAGCCAAGTTTCAGGTATTGGATTGGTAGAAGAGCATACCACCCGGGCAGTGCATTTCATGCTAGTGTGGGGTATCCAAATAGTAGCTGTTTCTCCCATGATATTTACCGTTTTCTGGCGGACCACTGTGGATTATCGATGGAGAAAGTTTATGTTTATATCCCTACTTGTAGGATTTTTACCGTTGCTTGTATGGATCATAGCGATTTTATTTAATGTTGGCAGCGGAAGTGTTATTGGCAGATTTAGTTGGATATTTTTGTTTGCTATGACAATAACTATTACTATTTACAGTGCACTAAGTCTATGTAAAAAAGATTGTAGAAAGCAAGGTCAAATATTTGCACTTATCTTGACTGGCTTGGGGATAATGCTGATTATGGGGCCGGAACTTTTTTACGTAGACGATGGATTTGAGGGTGCTTGGTCTAGGATGAATACCGTGTTCAAGCTTCACTACCAGGCATGGGTACTTCTTTGCATTTGTGTGGGTTACGCTGTATATCAGTATCTCTGTACTAAAAATTTGCGAATCCTTAGTTGGTATAGAGTTTGGTTTGTATGTTTTTGCTGTCTTTTCTTGATATCTTTGTATTATCCTATTTCGGCTATAGCGACTAGGATAGAGGGTTTTCGACAACCTCTTACTTTAGATGGTCTTGCTTATCTTAAAGATTTAAACCGCTTGGATGAATATAGGGCGATCGAATTTATCAAACAAGATTCGGGCATAAATTCAGCTTTGGTTGAAGCCATTGGAGCTGACTACACAGATTTTGGGAAAATATCTTCAAGTACTGGCGTACCTACAGTATTAGGCTGGGTTGGACATGAAGTTCAATGGAGGGGAGCAAGCGATAATTTAATAGAAAGACAAAATGATGTTGTAGATATTTACAGTACAACGAATGTCGAAAAGGCGAAAAGCCTGCTAGCCAAACACAGTGTGACTTATGTCTATTATGGGCTCCGGGAACGTAAAGTATATGGCGTAAGCGGGAGGGAAAAATTTAGCGAATTTATGGACATTGTTTTCGATGAAGGAGACACAATGATTTTTAAGACTAGAAGGATCAATCTTGATACAAAATAGTATTTGTTCCTTAAGTAGAGAAATCTAGAGTGGCAGTATCAAAAATTAGCCATTCGACACCAATGTTTTTGAGAAATATTTTCAGTAAAGTTAGTCTGGAAATTGGTTTTTATGTGGCGCTAATATTAGGGACCCTCTTATCACGTCTTTGGGACTTGGGTCATAGAGCAATGCATCATGATGAAAGTTTGCATGCTTTGTATTCTTATTTACTTGCTACTGGCCAAGGATATAGACACGACCCTATGATGCATGGCCCATTACAAATGGAAATGACTGCTGGCATATTTGTACTTTTTGGAGATAATGAGTTTACAGCGCGGTTATTGTACGCTCTAGCTGGTACCTTATTGGTTTTGATGCCTTTGTTCCTTAGGGATTATTTAGGACGCAATGGTTCGATGGTTACAGCAACAATGCTGGCAGCGTCCCCAGCTATGTTTTATTTCAGCCGCTTTGCTCGTAACGATATTCTTATGGCGGTATGGGCATTTAGTTTAGTGATTGTAATGTGGAGATTTTTGCATGAAGGCAAAATGAGATACTTATATTTGGGATCTGTTTTCCTTTCTCTTGCATTTGTTACTAAAGAAAGTGCCTATATAGTCACAACTATTTTAGGAGGATATTTATTTCTGGTCATAGTGTTACGGAATTTTCCAACCTTTACTAAATCAATAATTATTGGAAATACAAGAACCGTAACTGCAATTCAAGTGATCATAAAAGAATCTTGTTTGGCCCTCAATAATGTATTTACTTCGACGAAAATATCTAGAGAAGCCAGTTTTTTCATCATCCTATTCACTTTATCTTTGCCGTTAGGCTCTGCTCTGGTCAGTGTTTTCCAAGATACCCCTGTGTTTCCTTGGACCAATTTAGTGTTAACAGCCCCTGTAGGTAGTCTACGTGTTGGTGCTCCTTCAGGTGGGGGGCTTGTGATTGCAACTATGACAGTTGCTATCCTAATATTTATCTCCGGGTTTCTGGGATCTAGGTGGCAACGATCTCTAGGTATAATAGGTACTAATAAAGTAACCAAAACTCTAACTACGCACCCATATTTATACTGGATTGCTCCAATACTTGGATGGGTATATAGGTTATGGAATAGTTGGGGTATATGGTATCGATGTGCATTTCTTTTCTATTTTATTTTTCTTTTTGCGTATACCACTTTTTTCACAAACTTGGGTGGAGTAGGGTCTGGGGTATGGCAGTCACTTGGATATTGGTTGGTTCAGCAAGATGTAGCTAGAGGGAATCAGCCAATCTACTACTATGTATTAATTATTTTGGTATATGAGTTCTTGCCACTTATGTTTTCTATATTAGGTGGAGTTTATTATTGGAAACGAAAAGATAAACTTGGATTGTTTCTTATTTTTTGGGCTGTAACAACTTTTATCCTTTACTCATATATAACAGAAAAGATGCCCTGGCTGTTGGTTAATTTGACGTTACCTCTTATTGTATTGTCAGGCAAGTTTGTTGGGGATATTACAGAAAAAATTGATTGGGACAAAAACCTTATAAAACGAGGATTTAAAAGTTTCAGTTTATTCACATGTTTAACAATTTGGTTTAGCTTGTTGGTATTGACTACATGGACTGGATGGCGAGCAGTTTATCAGAATGGAGATGTGCCTGTAGAAATGATCGTATATACACAAACATCTCCTAGTTTACGGGATACTTATAAGGAGATTTCTAGAAATATCGAAAAGTCAGATTTGCCCAATGTGATTACTATTGATCAAACAGGTGGGTTTAGCTGGCCATGGGCATGGTATCTACGAGATCGAACTGATGTAGGATATATTGACCACTCTCCGATGTTATCAAAAGGCTCTTCATCTAAAGTTTTATTGCTTCATATCGACAATCGCCCGGCGGAAGAAAGCATTATGGAAGAAAGTTACAAATCAGGTATTGTAATCCCTCATAGATGGTGGTTCCCTGAAACTTATAGGGGTCTCACCTTTGGAAAATTGGTCAGTGGTACCTTTAGTGGTGATACTTGGCGTACTTTTTATGACTACTTTATACATAGAAAACTTTCTCAACCTATTGGTAGTGAAGATGTGATTATATATGTGTCTAAGGAGATTCCGTTTAATCTTGAAAATGAAGCTTACAGATAGGTATAGATTTTGTACCATAGTTAAAGTTTTTCGTTTTACAGTTTTTACTTAAAAGCAGTTATTATATTTGTGTCAGATTCAGTGTATTAGTTGGCATCTGTTTTTCTATTAAGATTTTAAAATGGGGTATCGATGTCCAAAGTCAATAAATATTGGATAAGTTTATTAATAGGGCTCATATTAGTAACGATATTTTTAATTACAACTGATTGGAGCAGTCTTCTTAAAGCCCTATTAAAAGCGAATTATTGGTATTTAATTCCAGCGTGCCTATTTTATCAGGCTTCGACCTTTTGTCGTGCTTTTCGATGGCGTATTTTGTTACGACATATTAAGAAGATTTCGACTTTAAATTTGTACCCTGTTGTAGTTGTAGGATATATGGCTAATAATTTGTTGCCCCTTCGAGTCGGAGAATTGGTTCGAGCTTATTATATTGGAGAGAGGGAATCTATAAGTTCAGTATCAGCTCTAACTACGATATTTATTGAACGTTTATTTGATGCCATTACACTTCTTTCGTTTTTAGTAATTCTTGCTCTCTTTGTACCTATGATGGAATTAGCTAAAGAATTTAGCAATTTATCCAATGTCCCCTGGTTCTTGTTGCCCGTTATAATCAGTGTTCCTTTTGTTACTATGTTTGCTTTACTGATCATGTCAGCCTATCGACCTTTAACTATAGAAAATTTAGTTCGTATTTTGATTCGCCCGATACCGGATATAATTGGTAAAAGAATTCTTCAATTTACTAGGCTTGTTATCATGGGGCTTGACGGCCTCAAAGACCCAAAGTTGATATTATTCCTGTTTATTTTGTCTTTGCCTATATGGTTACTAGAATCCGCACTTTTTTTCTCGGTTGGGTATTCCTTTAATCTAAACGAGTTTTATAGCTCTTTTGCCGATATGGTTGCCGCAATTTTGATAGTCACTTCATTGTCTAATATTGGCAGTTCGGTTCCTTCAACTCCAGGCGGCTTAGGTTTGTTTGAATTAATAGCGAGAGAGACTCTTGTTTTGTTGCCCATAGCCTATGTTGACCGTTCAATAGCAGCTGCGTATGTAGTTGTAGTGCATGCTGTTTTGATAATTCCAATGATTGTTTTGGGTCAAGTATTTCTTTTAACTGGGAATATGACTATAAAGAAGATTTGGAGAAATAAAGATATATTGGATATAAATGATTCTGATAGTAAATATTAACCATCGTTGATAGACATGAAAGGTTACAAATGAGAATAGCGATCGTAGGAGCCGGCGTAACTGGATTGGCGGCAGCATATGACCTAAGTAAAAACGATCACGATGTGGTTATTTATGACAGAGCTCCATTCTTGGGAGGGCAGGCTTCTACATTTGAAATTAACGGTGCTAGGCTTGAACGTGGATATCACCACCTTTTTCAGAGTGATATAGATATTATTGAATTGATGGAAGAAATTGACTTAGGTTATAAAATGCGTTGGATTGATTCAAAGGTTGGTACTCTTTACGACGGCAAAATATACAATTTTGTGACTCCTATAGATCTATTAAAATTCAAGCCTTTAAAGTTCCCAGATCGTATTCGACTTGGCCTTGTCACACTGATTATTCAGAGAATCAAGAATTGGCGTAACTTGGAATCAATCACAGCAGTTGATTGGTTGAAAAAATGGGTTGGACAGGGTGCATTTGAAGGATTTTGGGGTCCGATGCTTCGTGGTAAATTCGGGGATAATTATTATAAAGAAGTGGGGATGGCTTGGATTTGGGGCAAAATTGCCACAAGATTCTCATCGCGTTCCAGTAGATTTAGCCGTGAACAGCTGGGATATCCAATAGGAAGTTTTGGAGAAATTTGTGATGTCCTTGCACAAAAAATTACTCAACGATCGAACCATATTAACCTTTCAAGTCGTGTTGTAGAGATTAGGTCGGAAACGACTGGGGGTGTTGAATTGAAGATTGAAACGTCAAGTGGAAATATGGTTAAGGAGTCCTTCGATTCTGTAATTGTAACCACTCATTCGTTTATGGTAAAAAACATTGTTCCTGAGTTTCCAATTTGGTACAAAACTCAGCTTGAAAAGACAAAATATTTATCAGCAGTACTTCTAATTCTGCTATTGGATCGTCCTTTGTCAGAAGTATATTGGTTAAATGTAGCAGATTCAGAAATTCCATTCGTTGGCGTAATAGAACATACTAACTTAATTCCTCCTAAACATTATAGAAACCAACACATAGTATATATATCTAACTATTTATCTAGAGAAGATCCATTATTTGATTTATCTCACAAAGAACTTTTACAAGCATACCTGCCTCACATAAAAAAAATAAATGCTGATTTTAAAGAATCTTGGATTGTTAAAAGCCATTATCAAAAAATAAATGCAGCCCAGCCAGTTATTGGCACAAATTATTCAGATGATATTCTTGATCATAGAACTCCATTATCAGGTATATATTTAGCGAATACTACTCAGGTTTATCCGCAAGATAGAGGTACCAACTATAGTGTGCGTTTAGGACGCAGAGTTGCCGGTATGGTAATGGATGATCTTGGATAAACCTGTTGTTGGCATATATTCCACTATGCTATCATGTGAATCTTCATAAAGTTACAGGTGACAATTGGTTGGATGATTTGCAAGATGTAACCAGAGATAGGGTTAAGGAAGCGATAAGCTCCCAAAAGCAACCTACTGTAACCGTTTTATCAAGCCTTCATGCAGCTCATGATGCGTTAGGCTATCTGCCGACTGTCGCAATTGAGGAAGTAGCGGCTAGTACGGAAGTTAGTATTAACGAGGTTTGGGGAGTGGCTACATTTTATACGAATTTCCGTTTTACACCTCCAGCAGAACATGCTTTAGAAGTTTGCTGGGGGCCAACATGTCATTTACTAGGTGCTGACAAGATCAAGGAAGATAGTCAAGATATTTTAGAGTTACAAGAAGAGGGTAATACTACTGATGGGAAATTTAGCTTGAAATACAATACATGCTTAGGAGCATGCTCTCAGGCACCTGTGATAAGTATAGACCATCGCCTCCATGGCCGGATTACACTGGATAGTCTTAGGCAGTTGATTGATAAAATTCGAGGCAAGGTGTAGTTGGATAATATGAATCAATTTTATACCCTAAATATTTTTTCGGGGAACTGCAGTGAGTAAATACGAAGATCTCAAAACCGAAGCCGATAAACTTTGGGGAAATTTGCACAATGGTGATTCTCCTTGGATTCGTATTGGTACCGGAATGTGTGGACAGGCAGCAGGAGCGCTAGACGTGCTCGATGCTATAAAAAGCGAATTGGTTCGAGCTAAATTGAATGTGCGTGTAGATGAGGTAGGTTGTTTAGGGCTGTGTTATGCAGAACCTATAGTAGATATATTAACAAAAGATGGGCGTAGAGTTTTATTCCGAGATGTAGTTCCAGAACAGATAGAATCTTTATTCGATAGTATTTTTTCAAAAGACCAAATTCCTACAAATAATCTGTTAGGTTATATTGGAGATCCTGTTACAGGAGCTGTAGATTTAAATACAGTTTCTGGTATTAGTAATCAGCAGAAAATTGCTCTAAGAAATTCTGGCCAAATAGCTCCTAACGATATATATCAATATATCGCTAATGGTGGCTATGCAGGTCTTGCAAAAGCGATAATGACTATGAATCCGGAGGAAGTTGTCGATGAAATGAAAACTTCTGGTCTGCGCGGTAGAGGTGGGGCTGGTTTTCCTACGGGAGTGAAATGGAGCTTCATGTCTCGTGGCGGACCTCCCAAATATATTCTGTGTAACTGTGAAGAAGGCGATCCAGGAGCATATAACGATAAAGGTATTTTAGAAGGAGATCCATATACACTTCTTGAAGGGATGACTTTAGCCGGATTTGCTACAAATGCATCAAATGGATTTGTTTTTATAAGACACGGCCACGATGGTCCTATCTCAAGGACTGAACAGGCTATAGAGCAAGCTTATAAAATGGGTTTACTTGGTAAAAAGATTTTAGGGTCAGATTTTAGTTTTGATATCGAAATTTCACTTACTGGCGAATCATATGTGGCTGGCGAAGAAACAGCTTTAATGGAGTCGATCGAGGGTAAGCGATCGATGCCTCGTTTTAAGCCTCCATTTCCCGCGGCATTCGGAGTTTGGGGTAAACCTAGCACTATTAACAATGTAAAGAGTTTTTCATATGCGCCGGAAATTATTGCTAGAGGCGGAGATTGGTTTAAGTCAATTGGTCAGGAAAAATGTACAGGTACCACAATCATTTGCTTGAGTGGAGATGTGAAATATCCTGGCATGTACGAAGTTCCAATGGGTATGAAACTTGGTAAAGTTGTTGAAGAGATAGGAGGGGGGACTCCAAGTGGTAAAGAAGTAAAAATGATTCAACTTGGTGGGCCACTTGGACACATTCTTGGAAAAGATAGTCTAGAATACAATTTAGATTTTGATGATATGAAGCAGCATGGAGCGATGTTAGGATCCGGAGGCGTCATTGTTGGTGATGATACCAAGTGTGCCGTCGATTTAGCGAGATTACTAGTAGGTTTTTGTCAATATGAGTCTTGTGGGAAGTGTTTCCCATGTAGGTTAGGGATGTCTCAGTTGCTGGAATTAATAGAACGTATTTCAGCAAATGAAGCTAATCCGAAGGATGTAGAGGTGATGAACCGAATTGGAGGTACTATGGAAGCAGGATCACTTTGTTTTCATGGACAGCTTGGATACAATCCTCTTAGGTCTGCCATAGAAAATTTCCCCGACGATTTTCAATCTCATCTAGAGGATAAAAAATGCCCTTCGGGTAGTTGCGATACTCGATTGATCGCTCCAAGAAATACCAGGACATTTGGAGAAGAACATCGTTTGGAACTTGTCAGGCTCGGGAAGGCAAAATAGATTGAATTTAATTATATTGAAATATATGGGGCGATCATATGGTAGATGAAATTACTCTGACAATAGATGGTGTTGAAATTAAGACAACACCAGGAACTAATGTACTTCAGGCTGCTATGGATGCAGGCGTATATGTTCCTTATCTTTGTTATTATCCGGGTATGAAGGCATTTGGTGCTTGTCGAATGTGTGTAGTTGAGATTGAAGGAGGTCCTCCAGGTAGTCAGGCGTCTTGTACGGTGCCAGCAGCGGATGGCATGGTTATAACGACAAAGACCGAACAGATTAATGATTTACGTAAAGGAGTCATGGACTTACTTCTTTCTGAACATCCACATGGGTGTCTTACGTGTCATCGTATTGATCTATGTGGACCAACCGACATTTGTTTGCGTCATGTATCTGTGAATGATCGCTGTGTGACTTGTCCAAAAAATGAACGATGTGAGCTTAAAGATACAGTACGTTACCTAGAAATGGATATGGACAGTCCACTTACTTATAACAACAGAAGTATACCTCTTAAAGTTTCCGACCCAATGTGGGATATGGATTTGAATCTTTGTATTGTTTGTGGTCGATGTGTGAGGGTTTGTGATGAAGTCCGTGGTGATAATGCACTTACTTTTACGGATCGTTCAGGACGTAGTCTGATTGGTACCTCCCATGGGACATCGCTACTCGAATCGGGTTGTGAATTTTGTGGAGCTTGTATCGATATATGTCCTACTGGCGCTCTTGTAGAACGTAAATACAAATGGGACAAAGCTGATAAGACAGTGAAGACTATTTGCCCTCACTGTCCAGTTGGTTGTGAGATGAATCTAGAAATCGACAAAAAAAATCGATTGATCAGGGCGATACCTGATCGAAAAGCTAACGCTAATAAAGGTCAGGGTTGTTTTAAAGGTAAATTCGGACTTGATTTTGTAAATAGCTCGAAACGGATAACCAAAGCTTATATTAGAGACGAAGAGGAACTCGCAGAATCTACCATTTTAAAGGCGATAGATTTTACTTCGGGAAAATTGAGTCAGTATTCGGGGACAGAGTTTGCTTTAATAGCTTCCCAAAGGGGTACTAATGAGGACAATTATATCGCTCAGAAGTTTTCCCGAGTTGCGATGAAAAGTAACAATGTTAACTTGTCTTCCAATATAAGAACTGATCTTATAACTCCTCTTCAAAAAATGCTTGGTTTCCACGCCGCAACTAATCCAATTTGGGACCTAGAAAGCTCAAAATGTTTCGTGATTGTTTCTAGTAATCTAACTGAAGAACAAAATGTTGTCGGAGTGCCAATTAAAAAAGCATTAAAGAACGGAGCCAGCTTGGTTGTAATCGATCAAAGAGAGACCGAGATGACACGATTTGCTGATCTTTGGATTAAGCCTGCCCCTGGCAGTGAATCTATGTTGATCGGCGGCATCATAAAAGTAATATTTGAAGAGTCATTAGATGATCATGATTTCCTGCTTGAACGTTGTGATAATTTGAAAGCATTCAAGGATAGCTTGTGGGCATTTGATCTGGTTAAGGTCTCGACGTTAACGTCTGTTCCTGCAGAGGATATACGACAAGCAGCCAGAATGATTGCGAGTAAGGGGCCTGCCTCTTTTCTTTATGCATTAGAGACATTGGAGCCAGAGTATAGAGAATATTGTACTAAAGCTATCATTAACCTTGCGCTAGTTACTGGTAATGTAGGTAAACCTTCATGTGGTATATATCCTCTTTTGCCTGGTGGAAATGAACAGGGTTCAATGGATGTCGGTTGTGTTTTTGACAGATTACCGGGATTTGATCCTGTTTCGGATGATAATGCCCGTGGGCGTCTAGAAGACATATTGGGTGTGCAAATGCCTATTGAACCTGGTGTGTCTTTATCTGAGCTTACTACGGCTATTGAGAGCGGCATTGTTAAAGCTTTGGTTATTATTGGAGACAACGCTAGCTTTAGGAATGGTGACCTCGGTGATTTTATTTCATGTCTTAGTAAACTTGATTTTCTAGTAGTTATGAGTACTTTCCAAAATGAAATAACAGATATGGCTGATGTTGTATTACCTTCAGCTACTTTTGCACAGAAGGATGGTACTCACACTAATCTTGAAAGGCGAGTTCAGTTACTTAGGCCTGCTTTGAAAGAAACTGGTGATGAGCAATCCGATTGGAGAACCTTAGATCAACTAGCTACTAGAATGGGAGCAAAAGGTTTTGGATATGTGGATTCATCAGAAATATTTGATGAAATAATTAGTGTGGTAAATTTTTACGGAGGACTTTCATATAATAGATTGGCTATAGATGGTCTACAGTGGCCGTGTTTAGCTGACGACATGAGTGATACAGAGCGCCTATATTCTGATTCCAGACCTAAAATGGAAGAAATGGAATCTATAGAAATACCTATCTACAAGGATAAAGAATTCCCATATTTGCTTGCTACCGGACGAATATTGCACGATTCTGAAAGATCAACTGGAATTGAATATAGAAATGGTCGGGCTATGCTGGAGAGAGACGAGATTATAGAATTCCACGGGGATGATGCAAATACGATGAATTTGATTGAAGGTGAAAAAGTGGAAGTAATTTCAGGCCGTGGTGCTATCAAGGGATCTGTAAGACTCACCGGTTCATTGAAGGGAATTATTTCAACGACCGGCCTGTTTGGTGACCTCGCTTACGAATTTGACCGTTCCAAATCTGATGATCCTGTTTTAGATGTAGAGGGTCTGCCTTTGTTGCCTGTGCATGTAAAAAAGATTGGTAGTGTTCAAGATGTATAGATCAGGAACGATTTTTAATAGAGATGCTAGGTAGCCTTCTAAAAATTGAAGTGTATAGTTTGTGATAATAATAATCCCCATGAGGCAGTCTACTGTAGTGGCTGTGGTCAACCTTTAGGCACAAAAGGTGACGTACTTCCATCAAACCATTCTTCGACAGAACCTTACCAGCTACGCCCGTTGGAATTCAGCAGTCTTCTAGTACAATCAGCTACTATTTACAGGAATAATTTTGTTTATTTCATTACATTATCATTGATACCTCAATTACCAGGTATACTATTGTCTTTCGGTAATGTCCAAGACTTTCGGATAATACTTCCGATTTTACTTCTGTTTTCACCTTTATACATTTTATCTTCAGCGGCATCTGTAATGGGTATAAGCCAGTATTACCTTATAGGACAAATGGATATTGGATATTGTTTTAAAAGAGCTTGGTACAAGATTCTTTCTTTGTACATAGCTTTCATGGTATTTGGACTGGTATTGATAGGTGCCGGTTTTCTTACGATAATTATAATTGGGTTACCTTTATTGCTGTATTTGTTCACGGTTTGGTTTTTCTTTGTGGAATGCATAATGATAGATAGAAAAGGCCCTTTAGATTCTTTATGGCAAAGTCGTGACTTGGTTAGTGGTTCATTTTGGAGGGTTTTCGGTATTGGTTTAGGATTTACCTCGATAATAGTTTTGGCTTCTGTTTTTGCCCAAGTCTTAGTCTCAACTTTGATGCCGAATAGTAATTTCGTTGCAATAATATTTTTATCTATTGTAAGTATAGTTATTTTGCCAATAGGTTGGATTGGCAGGACGCTTGTTTATTATGATCTAAGAGTGCGAAAAGAAGGTTATGCCATAGATGATCTTGCAGACTCATTCCATGGTTAAGAAATATTTGATTTGCACCTGATACCAGATCACTGTGGAAGATAATATTTTTTGAGAAATATAGGTACCAGTTCGATAATTTACTGGAATTGAATTAGAGGGAGAGATAATTGGTAAGTAAAAGTCAATTACCAAGGCATAAGATCTTGGAAACAAAAGTACTGAAAAGGAAAGATATTTCAGATGAGCTGATGTTGATATGGGTGGAGAAACCGATAAATTTTAAATTCAAGCCTGGGCAGTACTGTACTATTGGAATAGATGGGATCGAGAGGGCATATTCGATTGTATCTGCTCCACACGAATCGGAACTTGAATTGTTTGTTGAACTTGTGCCTCTTCCAGATGGCGTTCTTACACCCAAAATTTGGAAGCTTGATATTGGGGATATTTTAACAATTCGGCCTAGGGCAAAAGGACTATTTGTATTCAATCCTAAGTACCGGAAACATTTGTTGGTATCTACCGTAACTGGGGTAGTACCTTATGTAAGCATATTGCGCGATTATATTTTTCGAGATGGTACAGGGCATGAGTTTCATGTTTTACAGGGAGCGAGTTATATAGATGAATTTGTTTATGATCGATATTTTGACAAGATTTCTTTGGAATTTCCTGAAGAAATTTCTTATTTACCAACCATAAGTAGGCCGAATGAAGATAAGAACAAAAATTGGAATGGACAAACAGGTAGAGTGAATGAAATTGTGGAAGAATATATCAATGATCAAGTATTAAATCCAGAAGATACGCTTGTGTATGCTTGTGGTCATCCAGGGATGATAGAGGACCTAAAATACCGTTGTTTGCCATTAGGATTCAATGTAGATGAGGAGAGGTTTTGGAAGGATGGTTAGTATTACTCCATAATGCATAGCAGAACTAGATGATGTCCTGAGATAAAAGTACAATGTCTACACCAGCTCGTAAACAATATCTTCGTATAAAACGAGAACACCCCAATGCTATTTTGTTATTTCGCATGGGTGATTTTTACGAGACTTTTGATGATGATGCTAGTATTGTTTCGAAAATTCTAGATATTGCTCTGACATCTCGGGAAATGGGAAAGGGCCAACGCATCCCACTGGCAGGTATTCCGTATCACTCTTTGGACTCTTATTTGGGAAAACTTGTTAGGGAAGGACATAAAGTAGCAATTTGTGAGCAAACAAGTGACTCAACAGCTTCTAAAGGCATCGTTGATAGAGAGGTGGTACGAGTAGTCACACCCGGAACAGTAGTCGAAGATTCTATTTTAGATATAAAAACCAATAATTATTTATCATCAGTTATTATTCAAAATGATATGGCAGGATTTGCATATGTCGATATTACTACAAGTGAATTTCACACCACAGAAATCCCAATAGATTTATTGGCTCCTGAATTGGATCGACTTTCTCCTGCTGAACTGATTGTTATTAAGGGGCAATCAGATGATTTAATCTTGGGTTTGGATATTGAAACTTACGTGGAATCTTCAATTTTCGATACTGCCCGAACCAAAGACAGCCTACTCAAGCATTTTAAAACAGTATCACTTGAGTCATTTGGCTGTGAACACTTAGAACTTGCTATAAGAGCTGCAGGGGCAATAATACATTACCTGGATATAAATCAAAAAACAGGCCTTCAGCAAATAACTTCACTTGATACCTATTCTGCAGAAGCGCATATGATCCTAGACCCTCAGACTAAGAGAAACTTGGGACTTTTTGAAGACGGAAGGTGGAATGAAAAGAAATCTTCATTATTGACAGTATTGGATAAGACCAAAACCGGCATGGGTTCTAGGCTTTTAAGACGTTGGATTGGTCAACCACTTCTTGACCTAAATGAACTTAAACTTAGACTTGATTCAGTATCTTGGTTAGCTGATAGCGTACTTAGAAGAGAGCAAATTAACCGATTGTTAGGAGATGTGTCAGATTTGGAGCGGTTGATTAATCGTATAAGAAGCAATTCAGCAAATCCTAGGGACCTAATCGCATTATGCGTGAGTTTAAGAACAATATCTCGAGTAAAGTCAATTCTTGATTCCGAAGATAGTACCGGGCAAATTAACTGGTTAGGTAAACAGATGTCTCAACACCTAGATATTGTTAATCTTTTGGATAAATCGATTGTACAAGACCCTCCCGTGACATTGGTTGATGGAGGAGTAATTGAACCTGGGTTTTCTAAAGAACTTGATAGTTTAAGAGATTCATCCCAGGGTGCTCGGGATTATATCGGAAGTCTTGAAAATAAAGAAAAGGAACGATTAGGTATTAAATCTCTAAAGGTTGGATTTAATAAAGTTTTTGGATATTACATAGAAATAAGTAACTCTAACATTAATAAGGTTCCTGATAATTATATACGTCGCCAAACACTGGTTGGAGGGGAACGATATATAACTTCGGAGATGAAGGATTATGAGTCCCAGATCCTTAATGCTAACGAACGTATTACAGAACTAGAGACAAGATTATTTCATAATATTTGTAATCAAGTTTCTGAATCTGCTACACAAATATTGAGTACAGCTAATGCAATATCTAAGCTTGATGTATTTGTTTCATTTGCTGAACAATCAGCTCGAAGTAATTACGTCAGGCCAGAACTTAATCACGGGGATCGAATTGATATTTATAAAGGTCGTCATCCAGTAGTAGAAACTACTCTTGATCATGGCGCTTTTGTTCCAAACGACGTTCGTCTCTCAAATTCTGATGAACAACTTATTATACTAACTGGTCCAAATATGGCAGGTAAATCAACTTATCTTAGGCAATCGGCAATAATTACACTGATGGCTCAGATTGGTAGTTTTGTTCCGGCGGAATCTGCATCGATTGGTCTTGTTGATAGGATTTTTACTAGAGTTGGGCTACAGGATGATTTAGCAATGGGACAGTCTACGTTCATGGTTGAAATGACGGAAACTGCTTATATCCTAAACCAAGCGACTTCTAAGTCATTTATAATTTTGGATGAAATTGGTAGAGGGACAAGTACATATGATGGACTTGCTATTGCTAAATCAGTAGCTGAGCACATCCATAATAGTCCTAAACTGGGATGCAAAACATTATTCGCAACCCATTATCATGAATTAATTGATTTAGAAGATGTATTACCGAGAGCCAGGAACTATAATGTTTCCGTTTCTGAAAATAAAGGGGAAATAGTTTTTTTGCGGCACATAGTTCGAGGAGGATCAGATCGAAGTTATGGGATTCATGTAGCAAGACTTGCAGGTTTGCCAAACCCAGTAATCAATCGAGCTTGGGAAATCCTTTCCACCTTAGAGGAACAAATTCATACATCGGGTTATAAAAACCATGATCAATCATCGATAAATGTACAGTTGAGTTTAACGGATACAGATCAATCTTTGTTAAATGATATATTGTCGTTGGATGTGGATGCCTTGACTCCGTTACAATCAATAATTAAATTGTTTGAGATACAGGAAATGGCACGCAAGAAGCGACAATAGGATTTTACATTATTATAGAATGATAGAATAGTAGCTTAGGTGGGTTGATTAGTTTTTAATAATAGGACATGCATAATGGTTGCTAAAACAGTTTCAATGGAACGTTCTGAATTTTCACAGTTACCTACTGATCCCAAGTTACTCAGGTCAATGTTTAGGAGTGGTGAACTAGATGGATTTACTAGTGGCATGGCGCCCGGAAGGGTTCAGGCTAACCTAGTAATTTTACCGGTTAAACAGGCATTTGATTTTCTTTTATTTTGCCAACGCAACCCTAAACCTTGTCCCCTATTGGAAGTTGTTGAGCCCGGTAGTTTTGCTGAACCAATAAGAATGGCACCAGGTTCTGATCTAAGGACTGATCTGCCTAGATATCGTGTTTATGAACATGGAGAACTTGTCGAGGAACCTACTGATATAAACACATTTTGGCAGGAAGATATGGTTTCCTTTCTTTTAGGTTGCAGTTTTACTTTTGAATCAGCTTTGGTAAATGCGGGAATTAGTATCCCTCATTATGAGTCTGGTAAGAATACAGCTATGTTTATTACATCTGTCGATACGGAAACCGCTGGGGTATTTTCAGGTCCTTTGGTTGTATCTATGAGATCGATACCAAAAGATAAGATTGTTAAGGCTGTACAAATTACTTCCAGATATCCATCTGTTCATGGGGCGCCTGTTCATATAGGAGATCCCAGTGCGATTGGTATAAAAGATGTACACAAACCCGATATTGGTGATGTTGTTAAGATTGAAAATGGTGATGTGCCTGTATTTTGGGCTTGTGGCGTTACTCCTCAGGCAGTAGCAATGTCTTCTAAGCCACCAATTATGATCACACATTCTCCTGGCCACATGTTTATTACAGATAAGTTAAATGAAGATGTGGCAGCTTTGTAAACGGTCCAATTGCCTTCTTTAGAAGACATAATACTGCAACGAGATAATCGAGGTATTTCTGCCCTTAGACATCTGATGGAGCCGAGTTATTTAGAGAGTACTGGCAGATTTGTACTGGATAATAAAGGGCCAGTAGTTATTGTCACAGGGTTTTTCATTGTTGGAGCGCAGGCTTCCGAGACTGATGGTCCCCCAGGGGCTGTTGCACTGGGAAATGTGTTAAGTTCTCTTGGATATGGCCTCAGGTATGTTACTGATTCTTGTTCATTCGATATTGTTAACGGACTTTCAGATAAACAACACGAAGTCATAGAATTTCCGATATTAAATGATATAGAAAGTGAAAAATTTGCAGGTGATCTGATACGCAAAATGATGCCTTCATTACTAATTTCTATAGAAAGATGTGGCCCTAGTGAAGACGGCAAAGCTAGAAATATGAGAAATGTCGATATAACCGAATTTAATGCAAAGACTGACTATTTATTTAAAGACCAAATACCTTCTATAGGAATAGGTGATGGAGGAAATGAGATTGGTATGGGCAATCTCCGTAAAGCAATAACATCAGTACCAAGTCTTGTAGAGTATCCATGTGTAACCGAGGTTTCCAGGCTTGTAATAGCTAGTGTTTCTAATTGGGGAGCTTACGGTCTAATTGCTGCTATTTCTAGATGTTTGGGTGAAAATCTACTTCCATCAATAAAAGAAGAACAACGTTTAGTCCAAAAATCAGTAGATTTGGGAGCTGTAGATGGATTTACAGGCCAAAAGCTTCCAATGGTGGACGGGTTTACAATGGAACAAAATTCCCAAACTCTAAGAGATCTCCATGATGCTCTAAAGATTTAAATCGCTTTAGGTTAAAAATGGCTAAATTGATTGGCAAGATCATAGACGATCAAACAGGACATACAGTACCTGCAAGAGTTAATGTTACCGATGCTACAGGAACTTTCGTATATCCGAAAGGATCTATCTTGAAGGTAGGTCCAGGGGA
>CEUZ01050523.1_pt1 | contig 17499 bp, 20 predicted proteins | sample 361511 | NCBI WGS metagenome assembly CEUZ01 (sample SAMEA2622822, study PRJEB7988) | marine metagenome | biome: marine biome (ENVO:00000447); feature: surface water layer (ENVO:00002042); material: "saline water (ENVO:00002010), including plankton (ENVO:xxxxxxxx)" | depth 5 m
ATTAGCAAAATTATGATTTATAATTCCAATTTTAGGATTACTAATCATTTTTTGACTTTCTTATTCCTCTTATTTTCTTTGTATTTTTCTTTCTATCTTCAAATCTAGCTAACACAAATAATAAGTCGCTCATCCTATTAACATAAATAATAATATTTTTATTTTCTATTCCTACTTCTTCATTAAGTTTTACAATTGATCTTTCGAGCCTTCTTATTACTGTTCTAGCAATATCTAATGAGGCAGATCCAGAAGAGGTTCCTGGCATTATAAATTCACTACCAATATCTATTTTTTTTAGAATCGCATCTATATTGTTTTCAACCTCAGTTATATTTTCTTTGCCAATTGTATTTATTATATCTTCTGGTTTTTTTTCTGATTTACCCTTATTAACAGATAATTCAGCTCCTATTTTGAAAAGAGAATGTTGAAGTTGATCAAGAATTTCCAAAACTTTTGATTCTTTGCATTGAGTTTTTGCAAAGCCTAATGTTGAGACTACTTCATCTACTGTTCCATAAGTATCAACTCTAATATCACTTTTTGATATAGTTCCACCCATAAATAGACTTGTATTTCCTTTATCCCCATTTTTTGTATAAATTTTAGCCATTTTTTTCCTTTTATAAGTATAGTTTAACTAATATTAGAGATATAAAGTAATGTATAATAAAATTATATACAACTATGAACCAAGTACCTGTAAATACAATTGAAATAACACCTAAGGCAGCGGAAAAAGTTAAATATTTTGCCGAAAGAGATGGGCTTGAATCTTTCGCTTTAAAAGTTGCAGTTAAAGGGGGAGGGTGCTCTGGACTAACTTATGATCTTGAAATTATTGATACTCCTATTAATGATGATGAAAAGACGATTAATCAGTATGGGGTAGAGGTCAGGATACCAAAAAAGTCTTTTATTTTTTTAGCAGGCACAACTTTAGATTTCTCTGACGGACTTAATGGAAAAGGGTTTGTTTTTTCAAATCCAAATGCAAAAAAGTCATGTGGGTGTGGCACTTCATTTTCTGTTTAAATGAATGATAGTATCCACTTTATTTTTCAAAATGATTTAGTTGTTACTGAAATAAAAGGTGATGATTTTACAGATTTATTTAATCGACTTTCTACCAATAACATATCAGATCAAACAAATTTAGTTACTGATTCTATATTCACAAATGAGAATGGTAGATTTATAGATGTGGTGTCTATATGGAGTATTGCACCGAATTCTTTTATGATTTCCAATTCTTTAAATCATGATGATCTTTTAAGTTGGATAAATAAATATACTTTCGAAGAAGATATATCTATAAGCGAGCCTTTAGAGAAAAAAGTTATTTCAATATTTAGTAGCAATAAAGATAATAATTTGAATATATTTGGTGAAGTAAAAGAGAATGAAATAGTAAATAAAAAAGTAGGAGATGTTGAATTAATTTTAGCAAAAACCTCTTTTTTTAATGGTCATCAGACTGTCAATTTAATTTTCAATAATGATTCTAAATCTATTCAATCTATTGAATCGTATCTAAATTCGCAAGATATTCTTGAAATGGAAGACTGTCAATTTAATTCATTTAGAATAAAAAATATGATACCTATTTGTGGAAAAGAAATCATTAATTCATATAATCCATTAGAAATTGGAATGTCTCATTTGATTGATTTTGATAAAGGCTGTTATATAGGGCAAGAGGTGATAGCTAGGCTTGATACTTATGATAAAATTCAGCGAAAATTATTGATGCTTGATAATGAAAAGGATTCAATCATAATTTCATCTAAAGGTTGTGATGTTACTAGCCTAGATGATGCATATTGCCTTGCCGTTGTTAAGAAGAGTATATTTAATTAGACAATTAAAGATTGACCACCATCTATGATAATATTCTGTCCTCTGATCATTTCAGATTCCTCGGAACATAAAAAATTTACTAAATCACTTACATTTTCTGCTTCCAATGGTTTTCCTGCTGGGGTCTGATAGATTTTAGGATTTCTAACGTCAGAACCTTCCGGAAAAGAGTCTAATGCCTCTGTCTTTATAATTCCTGGAGATATAGAGTTAACTTTTATTCCTTTGCTAGACAATTCTATAGATAGATATCTTGTAATATTTTCAAGTGCCGACTTCGATATTCCTACAGAAAAATAATTTGAAAGTACTTTGACTGAACCTAGACTTGATATATTTATTATTGAACTTCCGTTTGGCATTATTTCACTTAATTTTTTAATAATAATCCATGGAGCTTTAGAATTTGTATTAATGACAAAATCCCAATGCTTTTCAGTTAGGTTTTTCGAGGGTTTGTTTATTCCAGTTGCAGCATTATTGATTAAAAAATCTATCTTCTTATATTTATTTTTTATAAGGTCTGCCATATCTTCAACGCTACTTATATCAGAAAGGTTAATTTTTATAATGTCACAGTTTACGCCTAGACTGACTATATCCTCTTTGGTTTTAAGGGCACTTTTTTTATCTCTAAAGTATGTAAATAAAATATCACTAGATTCTTTAGCTAAACCTAATGATATGGCCCTTCCGATTCCTTTTGAACCTCCAGTAATAAGAGATAATTTATCTTTAAATCTTTTCATAATAAATTAGATTGCCATTCCGCCATCAATTTTTACAACTTCTCCAGTCATATACCTTGCTTTCTCTGATGCCATAAAAGCTGCCATTCCAGATATTTCGTCTGGACTTCCAAATCTTTTCATAGGAATCCATGTCATAATATGATCCTTAAGCTTTTCAGATAATACATCCACAGTGGCAGTTTTAATATATCCAGGCGCTATTGCATTAACTGTTACACCTCTAGTGGCTAGTTCTTTGGCTAAAGAATAAGTAAATGCATGTATTGCTGCTTTTGATGCAGAGTAATTAGTTTGTCCTATATTACCTCTTATTCCCACAACTGATGTTATATTTATTATTCTGCCCCATCTTTGCTTTACCATGGACGGAATACATTCTTTAGAACAATAGTAAGTACCCTTAAGGTTTGTATCTACTACTTTGTCAAATTCTTCATCTTTCATTCGCATTAGCAAATTATCAGAAATTATACCCGCATTATTGACCAATATATCTATAGAACCTAATGAATCAGTTGCATTTTTCATCATTTCTTTTACAGATTTTTTATCTGATACATCTCCTTGAACTGCTTTTGCTTCAACACCAAGATTTATTAAGTCTTTTACAACTTTTTCAGCATCATCAGGGTGCGAATTATAGTTAACACTTATGGAGTGGCCTGCTTTTGCTAATTCTAATGCTATTGCAGCGCCAATTCCTCTAGAAGCTCCAGTAATAAGTGCATGTCTTTTTTGATCAGTCATTATTAATACTACCCCTTATTTCTTCTAGTTCCTTCTTTAATTGATTAATATAATCTTTTTTCGAAAGCCACGAAATAGTATTTATGCCATTAGAAATGGCAGTTGGACTTGAGGCCCCATGTGCAACAATAGCAATTCCATTCACACCAAGAACTGGACCTCCTCCAAACTCTCTCATTATATTTGTGTTCTCTGCAATTTTATTAATTAAGTTTTCATATTTTTCGTCGATAATATTTTTTTGCAAGAACTTGTTAATTACATAACCCATACCTTCAATAGCCTTCAAAATTATATTTCCAGTAAATCCGTCACAAACTATTACATTCACTTTTCCAGTAGCAATATCATGACCTTCCACGTTTCCATAAAAATTTATACTAGATTTTTCAAACAATTCAAACGATTCTTTAACTAATTTATTGCCTTTATTTGGTTCAGATCCATTGCTCAATAATCCTACAGTTGGATTTTTAACGCCGTATAATGTTTTTACCTGACTAACTCCTAAAGCTGCAAAATCTATAAGTTGTTTTGGGGTGGGGTCAACATTTAAACCTAAATCTAGAATCAATGTTTCTGGAGAAAAACCAAAAACTGGCCCCCCTACACATGGCTTAGTTAACCCTTCAAACATTCCTAGAACACCTGCAGAAGATGCAAATGTTGCACCTGAATTTCCAGAACTAATAAAACCTTTTGCTATTCCCTTTTTTACTAATCCTGCGCATATATTTATAGAGGCATTTGGTTTCCTTTTTACGGCCATAGCTGGTTGTTCAGTATCTAGAATAGCACCCTCAGAAGGTATTGTTGATAATCTCTCTTTATCATAATTTTTCTGAGTTAATAATCTTTCTAATTTTTCTGGTTCACCTACAAGAAGTATTTCAATTTCAGAATCTTCTAGGGCTTTTATTGCACCATCTACATTATTTTCAGGAGTATCGCCTCCCATGCCATCAATAGCTATCTTCATTATTCCTCCATTGCGCAGTTCCAGAAATAAGTAATTTTTTATCCTTATCACTACACATTACTTCACAAGTTATTAAAGTTCCATTGTTCTCTTTTGCAATTTTACTTATTTTACCTTCTGTAATAATTTCTTCTCCTACCCTTAATGGATTTCTAAATTTTATCTTTAACTTACCTGACTTAGCCCAATTTTCTCCTACATTATTGATTAACATTTCTGATATTGAGGATATCAAAAACATTCCGTGCACAATTGTTCCTCCAAAATCTGTATTTTTTGCGTAGTTTTCATCTATGTGGATTGGATTGTGGTCTCCAGAAACATTAGCATAATTTAATACCATTTCTTTGGTAATTACTTTTTTTATCGACCTTAATTTTGTTTCTTCATTAATCATGATGGCACCAATAATGTTGCATTAGCACTTCCAAGAATTTTTTCTGATCTAATATAATTGGTTTTCACTATAATTATTCCTCTGCCCCTTATTTCTTTAAAAGAATCAAGAAATACATTACAAATTAATTTACTCCCTATTTCTATAAGGTTATTTATTTCAATTTCTTGTGATGTGTGTATTGAACCATTTGGTATAGGAAATTTTTCTAAGAAATATTTTAAAGATAGTGTAGCTAACTCAGCAGGGAATATATATTCAAATTTGTGGGAATTAATTCCACATGAATTATAATATTCATAAATATATTTTTTGTTTAATTCAATTTCAAATTCACATAATTGATCTTTGATTTTAAATTGATCTAGGTACATTTCTTATTCTTTCTCTAATATTTCATCAATAATTTTATCAAGCGATTCTTTATCTATAGGTCCTATATATTTCTTTACAATTTCTCCGTCTCTATCTATAAAAAATTTTTCAGGCAGAGCCTTTACTCCATAGTTGATAGCATATTTTCCGTCCTTATCTAGAGTTATATCGTATTTAAAATCATGCTTTTCAACAAATTTCTTTACTGAGGTTTCGTTATCCCAAAGCGCTATTCCTATAAACCTTATATTTTTGTCTTGCCAATAATCATATGAACTTGAAAGCACGCTTGCCTCTTGAATACAGGGAGGGCACCAAGATGCCCAAAAATCAATCATAACCATGTCGTAATCATTAGTTGATTTTGCTAACTCTTTTCCGTAAATATCTTTTCCTTTTATAGGTACATAGTTTTTAAAATTAACTGTAACCTCTCCAGAGATTTCATTTAATCCTGGCCTGCCTTGTTTTCCGCCTGAGTTAATAGTAGATATAATTAATAAGCCAAAAAATCCTAAAATAGTTATTGCTGAAATAATTGATAATATTTTTTTCAAATCTTCCCTTTAATTCTTTTTTTATAACTATTCCTTAAAATTATGTACTCTTCTTGTTCAATCTGTTTGTTTTTAAATCTTTCATCTAGTTTTAATATTTTTTCTATTAATTCATTTTCTTCATTTTCTTCATATTCATGCTTATAGTTTCTTTGAGTATTTCTATATATAGATAGGAATATAAGTATTAGTAGTATTGTTGCTGAAGAAGTGCCGATAAGAACTGATATGCTATTTTTCTTAGTAAATGATAAAAATTTATCGTAAAAAGTAGGAGTTGCTATCTTATTTATCTGTATATTTATTATCTCTCCATTTTTTATATTATTACCACTTAATACTTCATATATTTTTTCATCTACTTCGGTTAATTCATTTGTTAAAATTTCGTTCTTATTTATATCAGTCTTTTCTGGAGCTAGAAGTTTAAATTTTTTAGCTCCAAATGGAAGCCTGATTGTGTAATTTATAGAAGTAGTATTTCTTGGCATGGAATATGAATACAGTACCTGATGCTGGCCAGGCGGAACTGGATTTGAAAGAGCAAAACCAGTAGGTATTTGCATAACATTACCAGGCGGAAGATCACTATCTACAGAAAGATTTTCAAAATTTTCTGGAAGGCTAAATCTTAATAAATTTAATCCTGACAGATTGGGATCTGATAAATCCGCATAAAAAGTTTTGTTTCCGATATTTTCAAAAGATATAAGACCTAGTATAGATACTACATCTGATTCAGGCGACAAGTGCGGGATCATAATCGAATAATCTATTATAGAGATATCTTCAGGAGTAAAAGCTCTGTCGTGTACAACAATATCAACCTCATATTGATCATCAATTTCTTCTAAAAAAACAATTGTTGGAATTTCTTGATGAGTAATCATTAGGAAATATGTAAATGATTCATCGATATTAATTTTAGAGAATTCAAAATTAGAAGAAGTTGTTTTAGAGTCAATCTCTATTAATTCAGTCGATGAATTTTGGGTAGACATCAAACTTATCTGATATTCAGAAATAATATTTGGATTAGTTCCATTAATAATAGTGCCTTTTAAATTTATTTCTCCATCATATTTATCTAGATGATCTGCAATAAGATAAGTTGAAGAGTCATTTAGAAATACAATAAGGGCTACTAATAAAATTATTAAGTTACTTATCTTTTTCATTTTTCCTAAACTGAATAATTTTTTCTATAGGGTCTATTTTATTATCTCCTTGATCTAAATTTTGCAATTCTAACTGCATCATTTTTTCCACATCATCTTTTAGTTGGTTATATAAATCAATTGAAAGTATGCCACTTTCTAATTCACTGTCTAATTCTGAAATTAAACTCTTTTTTCTAATTTTTATATTAATTTCATTTAATAATGGATCTCTATATTTTGATTTAGACAAAAATGGATACACAACATATATGATGCAGATCAGCAATATCAATATTAGAATTAGGTAGAGCATATTAACCTTTTCTATCTCTATATGGCCATAATGAAATTAGAGTCCCTGTTATAAATATTGGACCTCCTAACCACATCCACCATACTAATGGATTTATACTAATAATAAGTTTCATGTCGGTATTACTGAGAAAATCTGAAGGTATTATATATAAATCTTCTACAGGATTGCTGTGTATAGCAGCACGTATAGATGCCATATTGAATGAAGGGTAAAAAGTGTTATTGCCGCTCATTGTAGTTATAACTTCATTTCCATTATTTTTTACTAAAAATGTAGCTATTTTTTCCCTTCTATCATTATATTCATTTTCATCTATTTCTATTAGCTCAACTATATATTTCCCTACATTTACTTCTTCGCCGACCGACAAAACTTTATCTACCTTAATTTGATAAAAATTTATACCTATAACACCAATAGCCACAAGTAGAATTGATATATGAACTACATATCCTCCGTATTTTTTTCTATTGTTCATAATTAGTTTAATTAAAGCCATAAACCAAGGAGTGCCAGCTTTAGTAATCCTGTAAGATCCTTTTGCCCATTCTATGAGAATTGTAGATGCTACTAGGATTATTACTGAAATAGACAATGATGAAATAAGAGGCCTAGAAGAGAAGGATGCAAGCAATATAAATGAAATTAATAGCAATGATAATGGGACAAGCAAATTTGTAGTTAGGTTTTCTTTTGAGGTATTCCTCCATGAAAGGTTTGGTCCTATACCCATTACGAACAATAAAGCCAATATTACAGGGCCATTTACAGAATTATAATATGGGGCTCCAACTGTAACGGTTTCGCCAGCAAATAATTCTGAAATTAGCGGAAAAATTAATCCCCATAGAGTTACAAAAGTAATCGCGACCAAAAAAAAGTTGTTTATTAGAAATGCAGACTCCCTAGACAAAAATGATTGAACATTATTGTCACTTTTGATTTTATGGCTATTCAAAATGAACACTAATAAGCAAAATGTAGCACTAAAAAGCATGAATCCTAGGAATATATACCCTAAAGTGGATGCTGCAAAAGAATGTACAGACACAACTGGTCCTCCGCGGTTGATAAACATTCCAAACTGAGCCAATACAAATGCCAAAAAAATAAGAATCACGTTCCATACTCTAAACATTCCTCTTCTTCTCTGAACAATTATTGAATGAATAAAAGCTGTCATTATTAACCAAGGCATTAAGCCTACATTTTCTATTGGATCCCATACCCAGTATCCTCCCCAACCTAGAATAGTATAAGCCCACCAAGAGCCCAGTAATAATCCAATTCCTAGTATTGCCCATATAATAAGAGAAGTGGTTCTTATGTAATCTAGGCCGTCATTTCTAAATTTTCCAGTAAAAACCATTCCTACCACCAGAGAAAAAGGAATTATAATAGTTGCTAATCCTGCCATCAGTAAGGGAGGATGCGAAAACATTCCTGGATGCGCTAATAAAGGATTTATTCCCCTCCCATCTTTAGGTATGTTTTGAAAGGTATCAAATGGATTTGCCAAGAAAATCATTACAGTGACGAAAAATAATAAGAAACCAGAAAGAATAGCAATAATGTAAGGCTCTGCTTCATTTAATTCTGACGGAATAAAAAATAAGGTTATAAAAGATGAAATAGAAATAACCAAAGCAATATATAGCAGGGAACCTTCGTTACCAGCATACAGGGCTACCCAAGTATAAATAGGATCCATAGATAAACTACTATTATTAAACACATATTTAATTGAAAAGTCTCCTGTCACGAAAGCATAAACAAGACATGAAACAGAGAAGGCTAATGTTATAAAAGTGCAATAATTTGCATTTTTTGCACTCCTGAGTAGAGTTTTGCTTGAAATTTTAACTCCAATTAAAGAACCAATAACAGAATATAAACATAAATTCATAGTTAGTATGAGTAAAGTAAATCCCAAATCAGAAATAGTCATAATTTAGCCTTATGCATATTTTTTCTCAATGAATATATTAATAATAATAAAGAACCTAATATTATTAATATTGGGGCTATCCATACAGTTATATTGAATCCGCTGTAGGAAGGATTTGAAATTATTTCTTGCCCATACCTTTCTTTAAAATAATTTAGTATTTCTTTATCTGTTTTACCTTCTGAAATTTGAGAAGTAATCATTTTTTTCATGTCATTTGATATTGAAGCTTGTGATTCTGCAATTGTTTGCCCATCGCAGACAGGGCACATTATCTGTGAATAAAGATCATATTCTCTGTTGTTATTATCAATATTATTAGAGATGCAAGATACAAAAATAATTGAAAAAGAATTAATTAATATAAATTTTTTTAATATATCTAATTTTATTTTGCTCATTTATGGATGATATATTGACTTATTATGATTAATTTGAGCCGGCAGGAAGCCCATTTTCTTCATCAACTATATAACTAATTACTTGATTTCTTTGCTCTTCTGTAAATACCCACAAAAAACTTGGCATAGGACCTAATGCAATAGATCCTGCCTCCATCTTCAACATGTAATTTAGCCTATTTATAGCTTTGTCTTTTCCTTGTAGCCTCTCTGCTAAATCGTGTAGTGCTGGGACAGCCTTATATGGACCCATTCCTGACCCTGGAACCTCTTCAGATGGGGTTGTTGCATAGAAACTATCTTCAGAAGATATATGAGGTGCGGCAGTTCCGTCTCCCATCCCATTTATGCCATGACAGAAAGAGCAATTTACTCTATATATCTCTGCTCCAATTTGAGGATTATATACAAAATTAGAATCCATATTTAAAACTGATTGAGAATCATTTATCCTCTCATTTGGGGTAACAAATGGTTCTGCTACTGCTACAGGATCTAGCCTAGGGACTTCTTGGTTTCTGTAAGCTTGTGAATAATGCATTTCTGAGAAAATTTCTATTGGATATGTCCCTCTTTGGGTAATTCCGCTTTGACATGTAGGTGCCAATAAAGCCAAAGAAAATATTATCAAAAAAGATAAATGTATCTTATGAAATTTTTTTGTTATTTTTTTCAATTTATTTTCCCGATGACTTTATCTCCATCGCTCCAGCTCCATTAAGTGCTCTTTCTGCAGTCTCTTTTTTATCACTTGTACATACCAAAGAAACTCCTATCAATCCCTCAGTTATCCTTATGTCATATACATTCATAGAGATATTTGGCAGCCTCGATTCAAATAAAATACCTATAACAGTGGTAATTACAGCTGATAACATTGTCATTTCATACATAATCACTAGCATTGCAAAAATAGATAATATGGGCTTTCCTCCGGTAATTAAGGGGTATACGATTTGGGTAGTTGAAGTTAGAAATACACTTGCTGTAAGACCAACTATAGCTCCAAACAACGGGAATCTGAATAATCTATGTTGAGGAACATGCTCACCAAAAGCACCCTCTGGGTATGGTGTTCCTGTTAAGACATCAAAGTTATTTGAGTCAAATCCTGCCTCACTCAGCGCGTCTAAAGCATCTGCAGCCGCATCTGGGTTATCATATAAACCTAAAATACTTATTTTTGACATAGTAATTTCTCCTTCATTCTCTAATTACCATAGGGACGGTAGCCCTCCCTACTTTCATTTCAGTAGTAAATACCTGACTTTCCTTAGCCTCAAATAATGGCACTAATGGAAAGAATCTAGCAAATAAAAGCATTAAAAACGAAACCCATGCAAAAGACCAAACTAAGATTACCCATTCAACAGGACTTGGCCAATATCCCTCCCATGTGTATACGAATACTTGTTTTCTAGCTAAGCCTGGAACTATTATTAAAAATCTCTCAAGCCACATTCCAACATTAACTAATATAGATGTCCAAAACATTATTGCGATATTGTTTCTGCAACTCTTAAATAGCCAACAACCAACAGGTATAACATATCCAGTTAATAGAAATGTTATGAATATTAAATTCCACGGCCATGTAAATATTTGAAGTTCTCTTAAGGCAATTTCAGGGGCATCTCTTCCATAAAGTGAAAATATTAATTCTAGGAATGTGAAAGCTAGCCACGCGGTAGCAACTATTATTAAAAGTCTAGCCAAAGCATCAAAATGTTCAGGTCTTATATAATTGTTCCACTTCCAAAGCCATCTCATCAAGCACATCATAGTAACTACAGCAGAAACTCCTGAATGAACAGCACCTATTACAAAATAAGGCGCAAAAATAGTTGAATGCCAACCTTCAACTGCAGGAGTAACAGCAAAATCCCAACTTACAATTGAGTGAACAGAAACGAAAATTGGTAACATTAGGGCTGATAATAATATACCTGCCACAACTTGCAATTGCCATTGCCTTGGGTTTCCTCTCCAACCAAGAGCAAGCATTGAATATATAGTTTTTTTAATTCCAGTAGTTCTATCTCTTAATATGGCTAAGTCTGGTATTAAAGCAACGAATAAGAATAATGTACTTCCTGTTAGATAAGTTCCTATTGCAATAGGGTCCCAAAAAAGTGGTGACCTTACATTCGGCCAGATTCCCCTAGCCCAATCATAAGGTATCAGCCAGTATGCAATTCTCCAAGGCCTTCCAGCATGCATTAGAGGAAAGAATAATGCTGTCAATAGAGAGAATACAGTTAATAATTCAGCCGCCCTTGTAACAGGTCTTCTCCATTCTGCCTGAGTAAGTCTTAAAATTGCAGATATCATAATTCCAGCATGACTTATCCCTACCCAAAAAACGAAAGTAGTTATAAAAAGTCCCCAGTATACTGGTCTTGCTAGCCCAGTAACTCCGAGTCCTCTATTAAACATATAAAGAATAGTAGAAAAGCCAATTAAAACTCCAAGTCCTAAAACAGCCATCACAGGATAATACCATTTAGGAGTTTGGAGATTTCCATTTAGCAACTCCCTATTTATTTGTTTTTCATCTAGCTGTCGTCTCTGTTGCATTTTTAATCCGGCTTCCCTACTGCATATACTTCAGTTCTATGAAACTTAATATGCCTAGTTAATAATATTGACTGATGTCTCTCCCAAATTGAAACTACTGGAATAAATCTGGTGGCCAATAAAATCACAAATATTCCAAGAGATATGAATCCTATAAATATACCTATATCGAATATGCTAGGGGCAATCATATTTTCAGGTATTTCATCAAGTGGTATATATCTTTTATGAATCATCTCATCGCTATAAACTTGCCATGAAATAACATAAAGTCGAATTCTATCTAATACGCTTCCAATTAATACAATTGCTGCCACTACAGATAACATCCAAGGGCTATATCTGACCGGATTCCAAATTATTATCCACCACGGAACTATAAAACTTAATAGCAGAGTTCCGATAAATATTGGCATATAAGGACCATTTACTAGAATTGCTATAGTCATTTCATTAATTGCAGATTTTCCATACCAAAATATCATGAATGCGCATATAAAGAAGTAGAACCAGAAAATGGTCGTTGCAAACATTAACTTAGATAGAGCCCAAAATTGGTCAATCCTAATATGGTCTTCTAGATTCCAGTATTTTCTAAATAGGAATAAACCAATTATGACAGTAGCAACCCCTGATTGAATTCCAGTTGCAGCATGATACATTGGATATATAGCATCTTTCCATCCAGCTACCAATTCAAGACTAAAACATATACTGTAAATTGTATGAACAAATATTAGGAACATGAAATAAAATGTACCCATCATTCCAATTCTTGCCCTTAAACTTATCCATTGCTTTTCAGTTCCAATAAATCCTCTCGATAAAGATTTACCCAATCTTTGCTTCCAACCTGAACTGTGATCACGCATCATTGATAAATCGGGAATTGAGGTAACCCAAAGTAGCCCTACACCAATTAGGAATAAGCCTACAACAGCTATCCCAAAGAAAACGTGTGGTGTATATATATTTGCATCAAACCAAATTGATCTCCTCCTTATCCCGTCCACTACCAGAGGAGGTAAGGCAAATATTAATGGTATTGCAAGTATAGAAGTAGATATTCCTGCAAGAGTGAACATTGTAGCAATTCTTGATACAGGCCTGTGCCAGTCTGCTTTAGCAATTGTAGGAGCTATTGCAACCATTGGTGCCGTTCCAAAAACTCCCAATAAAAGCGAAACTATTGCAGCATAATATCCCCAACCAGATTTAGCATCAAATCCTACTGTAAATATTTTTAAAATAAGTGAAATTATTCCAATAACAGATAAAATTCCGAAAATGCCAATCACTAATTTAAATTTGCCTCCTAATGATTCATTCGTAGTTGAAACAAGAGAAGAAGTAGCTGAATTAAACTTTTCAGGATTATGAGTTTTTGGAACTTCAATCACTAGTGACTTCCTCCTTCATGGTGAGAATCCATATCTTCATCAATTTTGGCCAAATACCATACATTACTATTAGTTTTTAAATGATCAAGTAAAGTATATGATCTTTTATCATTTTTCATTTTATTAATCTTGCTATTTGGATCTTTTTGATTACCAAAAACCATAGCTTCAGTAGGGCAAGCCTGGACACATGCTGGGCTAATGTCACCATCCATAACTTCATTGTTATCCCTTTTTGCTTTTCTTGTGCCTCTTCTAATTCTTTGTATACACATAGTACATTTTTCCATTATCCCTCTACTCCTAACTGTTACATCAGGATTGAGTTGATTTTGAAGTGATTCCGGCCATTCTGGTTCCCAGTAATTGAAAAATCTAACCAAATATGGGCAACCATTTGCACAATATCTTGTCCCCACACACCTATTATAAACCTGCACATTAAGACCTTCTACAGTGTGGTAACTAGCATAAACTGGGCAGACTGGCTCACAAGGAGCATTATCACAATGCATACATAAAATTGGGATAAACTTTGCTTTCACATCAGGAAATTCACCTTCCCAATACCTTTCAACACGGATCCATTCGATTCCTCTCGCATCTTTGAAGTTATCCTCAGTATTAATAGGGATATTATTTTCAGCTTGACATGCCAGAACACATGCTTGGCAGCCAGTGCACTTATCAATGTCTATAGCCATTCCCCATTTAAATTTACTTTGTTTTTCAGCTACCATTTTTCCCTCTTTCTAATGACCTTTTTCTCCATTATGTTTTTTATCTTCCCAGTGATCACCAAAAGTATGATCAAGGTGTTCTTCATGAGCCCTATGGAACCCTTCTTCAGCAGATTCTCCTAGACCAACGGTAAGTATTGGGACTCCAGGCTCAACTGCAATTGCCGGCACGCTTCCTTCAAATTTAGATATTTTTTTCTTTTCTTTTGTTTTACTAATTGTTACAGATGTTGAATTCCAAGAAATATTTCCATCCTCATTTAATTTAGAAGAGTTAATTAGATCAACTACATTTGAACCCCTTCCGCTAGCGTATCTAGTGAAATTTTGCTTACCTTGACCAATAGGGATTGATATAGAATTTGTGGGTACTCCAGGATGTAGATATGCTGGCAATTTAATAGAACCAGAATTTGACGTAACTTCTAAAATATCTCCTTGTTTAATTTTTAAGCCTTCCGCAGTTTTAGTGTTTATCTCTATCCAACTATCCCAAGTAATAGATGTTATAGGGTCTGGTGAGCCTTGTGCCCAAGGGTTTGCTAATGAGTTTCCGTCACCAAAAACATGAGATTTAAATGGTATTAAATAAAAACCACCACCACTTCTTTTAACATCAGAAACAACATTAGTAATGTTAATTTTAGGGTTTTTTGGTCCAGAAGATTTCTTATTAACATTCCACCACCCTCCACGAGCCATAATTCCTTTAAAAAAATCGTCGGCATTGGAAGCTACAATTGATGAATTGCTGTAAGAATCACTTGTATAAATTTTAGTAGCTAATTCTTTACATAAGTCCATATATTTTAAACTAGAAAGACCATTTTCCATTTTTGAAAGAAGCACATTATAGAAACTTTTCGAATCATATAACTTGTTTGAGCCATCCTTTGTATATGGGTTTGAAACTACTGGTTGCCCAAAAGCAAACAATTGATATCCAGTTCTAGGTTCTGGAATATCTGACCCCCATGACTGCATACTTGTGTTATCCGGCAAAATCAAATCACATCTTTCAAGGGTGTCATTAAGAATAGATCCGAATCCTATTGATATTTTAGAGTTATTAAATGCTTCTGTTAATTCTGACTTACCTGGTATCTCATTTAATAGATCAACTCCTCTAACAATAATTAAATCTTGACTACCTGATTTCCAATTTTGAATTTCTTCATTCCAATAACTCATAGAACTCCAAGATGAAGACACAGGAAGATTCAATCTAACTCCATTAACTTCAATACTATCAAAAACATTATCAGGATTTAGTACTATTCCACCTTTGCTATTCACAGAGCCAGTTAAATAATTTAATCCAAAAACTAATGAATTAATGCTCTTGGAATTAGGGTATCCAGAAGTTGCTCCTCCTGCCAAAAATATTATTTTGCCTCTATCTTTGCTTTCTAGGTGAGAAATTAATTTTTCTATAAACTTCTCTAATTTATGGTAATCAACTCCTGTAGCAGAACCAACAGATTTAGGATCAAGGTTTACCGAAGAATTATTTAGATCATCAATCTCTGATATGCCTGCCAATTCTTTAAATTTATTTATATTGCCTAAGTTACCTTTTCCGCTTTTTATGATTTGATCGGCAATCATTAGGGCTATCAACCCTTCTCTTCCGGGATCACTACAGAGCCAACTATCAGCCCCAGCAGCTGTCAGTGACATCCTAGGTTCTATTTGTACCATGTACCCTCTATGATCTTTGCTTCTAAATTTTCCAAACTGATTTTCGTATTCAACTGGACCCCATGTTCCAAGAAAATCAAGCCCAAAAGATACAATCAAATCTGAATTTTTTATATCAAAATAAGGCAAACTGTTTGTTCCAAATACCTCTTTGGCTGATTCGTACATAGAATAATCGTGCAGTGATGACAATGTTAGGTGCTTTAATCCTTTTTCTTTAGAAAATTCATCAATTATACCTTTGTTCATTCCTCTGACTGATTTAGTAATTATAGATTTATTCCCTTTTAGTGACAGGGAATCATTTAGAATTGATTCTGCTTCACTCCATGATATTGGCCTATGGTTACCAGAACTTGTTTTTCTATAAAGAGGTCCAGATATTCTATCAGGATGATACAGGGTTTGGATTTCAGTTTCTGTTACAGTCTTATGTTTACCTAAGGTATTCGGGAAGTCAGGGTTACCCTCAATTTTTTTAGCCCTTCCTTGCATAATTCTTACAATAATACTTTCGCCATGCTCAGATGTATCACTGGTAGTTGCATACCAATTATCTTCACCTTTAACGTAATCTTCTGGCATATCAACTGGACTTTGAATTATATATTCTTGTTCAGGCACACCACATGCCTCAAAAATCACTGCCCCAAGTGCCGTTCCACCTAAAAGTCCTAGGAACTTCCTCCTAGAAATATTGTTATTTTTTGCATTATCTAATGATGGCAAGTTTCACATCCTACTGAAGCTTGGTTTGCTCTATGACATGCTACACATTGCCCCATCTTTAGAGGCTGATCTTGCCTAACCTGTTCCATCCCAGCCACATTTCCATGACAAGTTGAGCAGACTTGGGATATTGCAACTGTTCCATCAGGTAATGTTTCAAACCCAACAGGTTTATTTTGTATAGCCTCTGGATTTTCTGTTAAGTACCATATATGAGGAGCGTGAACAAATCTCACATGGTCAGGCATTCTATGAACTCTCTCCCAATTTATTGGTGACTTAGTCTCTTCATAAAGTCCATAATTCCTTAAAGTTTGTAATTGGGTATTTGATTGTTCCCCTATAACTCTATGGCATGAAACACAAAGTTCAACGGGAGGAACTCCTGCCCAAGCCTCTTCTGATACTTGTTTATGGCAGTATGTGCAGTCCATTCCTAATCCTTCCATCGTTGTTCCGTCATCATTTATCCTTGGCTCTCCCAATGTGCTTACATAGGGATTTCCTGTATCAGGATCTATTAGTGGGCCAACTCCAGCATGTATTGTGTGAGGGAAACTAATCGGTTGCTCTGGACTCTGATCAAACCCCAAGACAGGCATTGGGTTTCCTAGCCAGGCTGTCATTACGAAAGCTTGGATAAAACTTAAAACTGCAAATATTCCTAACCCTCCTATAACTAATACTGGAGCCAATAACTTTAACCAAGTAGGAGTTGTCTTATCTTTCTCTTTTATTATCTCGACAATACCTGCAGCTAAATACAGAGGCGCGTATAATATGTCTAATAACTTTTTCAAAATTACCTACTGCCAAAAACTTGGATAAATGTCAGAAATTATTCCTGATGCCAATGA
>CEUZ01129597.1_pt1 | contig 17499 bp, 13 predicted proteins | sample 361511 | NCBI WGS metagenome assembly CEUZ01 (sample SAMEA2622822, study PRJEB7988) | marine metagenome | biome: marine biome (ENVO:00000447); feature: surface water layer (ENVO:00002042); material: "saline water (ENVO:00002010), including plankton (ENVO:xxxxxxxx)" | depth 5 m
CCTTTAAAGGTGTAGAGATGATTATCCATGCAGGAGGGATCCATTCTGCAGCAATATTGGATTTTTTAGAAACAATAGCTCCGGTTAAGGCTGTGGGAAGAGTTTCAAGAGGCCATGCTGAAAGTCCTCAACCTACATCCTCTGAAGCAGATGGTGATCCTAGGGTTTTACCGAAACAAATTATTGATATTGGCGATCAACGCATAGGAATAATTCATGAATTATGGCTCTCGGCATTAAATGATGAGGTGCTCCCGGGAGTAATTGAAAGACATAATTTAACAGAAGGAAAGATTCCTGATCTAATTGAAGAGTATTTAGGTGAGCATGTAGATATAGTAGTATTTGGTCGAACACTCTATGCATTAATAGAAGAGCACCAAGGAATACTTTTCATTAATCCTGGAAGCCCATCATTACCAAGGCATCTTCAGAAATTAGGAAATGTCGCTATCTTGGATATCAATAATCAAGGACGAACAGCAACCCTGATTGATCTAAAGGAATTTAGCTAAGGAGCAACATAATGAGTTCATTAGATGGAATTAGAATAATCGATTTTGGTCAATACATCGCAGGACCATTAGCTGGCATGCTTCTTGCAGACCAAGGAGCTGATGTGATTCGAATCGATCCATCTAAAGGCCCATTTTGGAATACACCAGCCAATGCTACATGGAATAGGGGAAAACGCTCTATAATCTTAAATTTAAAAGATGAAAACGATATCAAAGTTGCAAAAAAACTTATTCAAAGTGCAGATGTTGTAATAGAAAACTTTCGCCCAGGGGTCATGAAACGATTGGGCCTTGATGCTGCAAGCATGATTATGTCTAACCCGAATTTAATTTATTGTTCCATGCCTGGATTTGCATCAGATGATCCCAGAAATACTATGCAAGCGTGGGAAGGAATCATTGCTGCAGCCGCTGGATCATATCGACCATCACCAGGGAGCACATCATCACGACCGGTCTATAATGCAGTACCAATCGCATCATGTTATGCAGCATTTCAGGCTGTTGTAAGTATAGGAATGGCTCTTATTGCAAGGGAACGTAATGGTCACGGCCAGTCAATTGAAGTCCCACTATTTGATTCAATGTTCCCTGCGATGGGAGCTCGAGTTTTAACAATGCATGACACTCCAGCTGCACCACCTAGAAGAAACCAGACATGGACACGTCAATTTCGATGTAAAGATAACCGATGGATACAGTTTCATTCAGGAAACTTAAATTTTAAAGATTTTCTTGAAGCACATAACGCATCCACATGGGTAATGGAAAAGAATTTTACTGAAGAAGCGACTCAACAACGTATTGAATCATTATTCCTTAGTAAAACTTCATCTGAATGGGAAAATCTCGTTGCAAGGATTGGTTCTGAAACTGTAATTTGTCGCACCTCTTCGGAGTGGATTAATCATCATCATGCACAATCATCACAGATGATAGCTAATGTGGAAGATCCAGAACTTGGAACCATGTTACAACCAGGGATTAATGTAAGAATGTCCAAAACTCCTGGATTGATAAGGTCGGGTGCACCAATAACAGGCCAACACCAAAAAGAGGTTCTTTCAGAAATAGAAATGCTATCTGAACCACCTGTAATAAATACAAAAAGAATTATGCGTTCGGCACTTGAAGGTGTGAAAGTTCTTGATCTCTGCATCGTATTGGCTGGTCCTACATGTGGTAGAACTCTTGGAGAATTTGGTGCTGATGTAGTAAAAATAGACAGCCCTAGCAGAGAACGAGTTGTTTTTCATAATGACATTAATCGTGCTAAAAGAAGTATCATAATTGATTTGAAAACAAATGAAGGTTTAGATGTTTTTTGGAAGCTTGTAAGTACTGCTGATGTCATAGTTCAAAATCTACGAAAAGGGGTTGCTGAACGTTTGGGTATTGGGTATGAACAGGTTAAACTTCGAAAACCTGACATCATTTATGCATCTTTAAATACTTATGGACATGAAGGACCTTGGGCTGAACGGCCTGGACACGAACAACTAGCTCAAGCAGCAACTGGTATGCAGGAAAGATACGGAGGCGATGACCGTCCAACCTTACAACCATATGCCATCAATGATTATGGAACAGGTTTTATGGGGGCATATGGTGTTGTGCTTGCACTACATCATCGAAACCGAACAGGTGAAGGGCAACACATTGACAGTGCTCTTACATACACAGCATGCACATTACAATCTCAATTTTTTCAAGAATATGATGGGAAACAATGGGACGAACCACGTGGGCAGAATATCCTGGGAACTGATCCATTAAATAGAGCTTATCAAACAAGTGATGGATGGTTATTTATGTCAACTTCAGATTCGTCACTTTCTGCAATAGGAGAAATTCCTGGATTACAATCAACTAAGGGAAAAATAGATATTGAATTAGAACAAGCTCTGGAAATAAACATGAAAAAAGCCTCAACTAATCACTGGATTCGCCTTTTAAGTAAATCAGGAATCGCTTCACATCAAGTAATTTTCAATCCTCAGGAATTGCTAACCGATAAATGGGTTATTGAACATGGTTTAAGTGTAACCAGACTTCACGATGACCTTGGACGAATTACAACAACAGGTCCTGCCCCTCGTTTATCATTATCACCAGTAGATGTTGGCAGGCCAGCACCTAGACCTGGATCAGATGCAAAAGAAATTCTTTCCGAAATCGGCATGGAAACTATATTCGATCAACTCGTAGAACAAAATATTATTTATACAAAAGGAATTGTCGCTGGGTAATATTCCTTGGAATAATATGCAAAGTTCAGTACACTATCATTACATTTTTAAAGGAGAAACATAATCATGTCTATTGAAGTTGGTGATTCCATTAAAGACCTTTCACTTCCTGATGGAACAAATACTTTCCACAATATTAACGATTACTTAGATAAAAAACTGGTGCTCGCTTTCTTCCCGGGAGCATTTACAGGTGCATGCACAGAAGAACTTTGCACTCTTGATGGATTTACCGATCTGCTCGAAAAGTTAAATGCTCAAGTCATTGGAGTAACAGTTGATTCAACATTCGTATTAAAAAACTGGGCTCAACAGAATAATGTTCAAATTACTTTGCTAAGTGACTATAAAAAAGAATGGATTAAACATTTTGGTGTTGAATTTACTGGTCTTGCAGGATTAGAAGGATACATTTCTGCTAACAGAGCAGTTTTTATAGTTGAACCAGGAGGCAAAGTTTCTTATAAATGGATTGCCGAAAGTCCTGGAACTCAGCCTGATTACGATGAATTGAAAACTCTACTGAATGCATAGTTAATTATCAGCAGGATTTCTTATGAGCCAAACTTGTTTACGATGTACTGCAGAAAATGACGATGGATCTGCATTTTGCAAGGAATGCGGAAATGTGTTGCAGGCTACCAAATATGATCCCTTGAAAGAAAATCCTGGATTCATCGAAGCATCTCAGAAAGACACATTACCAAACGAATATGCAGAAGTTATTAGTCTTCGTATTGCTGCTGCAATTATGAACATAGGAATACAATTTTTAACAAGAATTCCTATACTCGGATGGATATTGGGTATTGCATGGTATGTCTGGACATTGATACTTAACCGTAGAGGACAGGATCCAGCTGCTAGAATACTTAAAATTCGAATAGTTAGAAAAAACGGTGATTTGTCTGGATTTTATCATACATACACTAGAGGAATGCTAGCAATTATCATATTTATATGCATCCCTATAATAGGTTGGATTGGAACAGGTTGGTGGACAGCATTCTTTCATCCAAAACGGCAAACTTGGCATGACCGATTAATGAGCACCTACGTTATTAAAGATTCCCCAGAACTGGCGAACATCCAAGGAACAAGTGCCAGAGGTGCTAAAATATTTTTCTGGATAACAATAATCTTAATTTCTTTTGGATTATTAATACCATTATTTATTATCATGGGGTTCTTATTTTCATAGTTAACGGACTGGAATTCAGGCAAGGCTATTATTGAATACATCAACAATTATCCCTTCTTTTTTTCTATCAGGAGACAGAATTTACTACGGGTGGTGGATAGTACTTTCATGTATGCTTGTACTAAGTGTTGGTGCTGGATGTTATTGGTTAGGATTTGGTGTTTTCTTTCTCCCACTCGCAGCAGAATTTGCTACTAGCAGAACAAAACTTTCTCTTGCCGTCTCCATAGCACAAATGGAAGGCGGACTTCTTGGGCCTATAGACGGATACCTTGTTGATCGGTTTGGACCAAGAAAAATGATGTTTATCGGAATTGCCATCATGGGACTTGGTTTTCTTTGGATGAGTCAGGTCCAAACGCTTTTTATGTTCTATGTAGTTTATCTAGCATTAATATCGTTTGGAATGTCACTTGGAATCAGGGTCCCGGCATTAGTAGCTCCTACAAACTGGTTTCTTCGAAAAAGGGGGGTTGCTTTAGGACTCACAGCTTCAGGTGTGGGATTGGGAGGGATTATTGTTCCAATCCTTGGATGGCTCATAGTTACATTTGACTGGAGAACTACATCAGCAATTGTTGGTGTTCTTATTTGGGTAGTTGGTTTGCCCCTCTCAGGAGTAATGAGACACAAACCTGAACAATACGGACTACTTCCGGATGGAGCTATCCCTGAAGAGACGAAATTTAATAATCATGAAGCTTCTGAAATTCATTTTTCAATTGACGAACCTGATTTTACTATGCGACAAGCTTTCATGACTCCAGCATTTTGGTTTCTTAGTATCGTATTTGGATTACGTCAATTAATTATAGGTGCAGTTGGTTTGCATCAAGTACCCTTCATTGTAGATATCGGAATCCGTTCTGAAATTGCTGCAACTGTTCTTGGAATGACAGCCATAACAAGTATTATCGGAAGACTAGGTTTTGGATGGATGGCAGATAAGCTCCCTACTCGATATGTCATGGCTCTATCTATAGCATGCGCTACCTTGGGTATATTTATATTAGCAAATTCAACACTATGGTGGCACTTGCCATTCTTTGTTGTAACGTATGGAATAGGATGGGGTGGCGGAGCAACAGTTATGTCGGTTGTACGTGCAGATTATTTTGGAAGAAAAGCATTTGGAACGATTTCAGGAATGATGGACGCTGTTCAAATGTTTGGCTTAGTACTTGGTCCAGTATTTGCTGGATGGGTATTTGATCAATACAACAGTTATTTTCTTGCATTTATGCTCTTTACAGCAGCAGGAATTGTATCAACCTTATTAATGGTTTTAATACGCCCACCACTTCAACAAATTAGTACCAAAGATAACCAGTAAAATCAGTTCCTATTACAATATCAGATCCTAAGGCACACCCTAGAACCACGCTAAGTAATCCAGCAAATGAAATAACCACATTTCCCACGCTATTTGATCTGGATGAAAAAGCAAATGGTAAAGATAGAATAATTGTCATGAGTGCCATTGAAATCATTGTTCCAATCGAAAAGAAAAGTAAAAATAAAAACCCAGATATAAAATCGGGTGTTGTAGGAAGGATTGCTAATAAAACTGCAGCACTTCCTGCTAGACCATGAACAAGACCTATGGCATAAGACTTAAGACGAAAAAAAGGAATTAACTCAGGGAATGGGCCATGTTTACTTTCGTCATGTGCAATTTGTTGATCAGTTTCATGTCCATGAGAACCATGCAAATGTTTATGTTCATCTCCATCATGTTCATGTTCGTGAATATGAAATTCTCCTTGGTACATCTTCCAAAAAACCTGAAGCCCAAGGAAAACGAGCATTATAGCAACACCAAACTCAAAAAATCCAGATATCGAATCATAGAAATCCATGACGGATTGTTTTATTAACAAAATAATAACGCCAAGAATCAATAAGGGAGTGGAGTGCCCTAACCCCCAAGAAACGCCTACCCACAGACCTTTGAATACACTTCTATAATCTCGGGCCATAGTCGATACTGCTACAACATGATCACCATCAGTTGAATGACGAAGTCCAATTATTAGTCCAATAAAAATTGCAGAAAATATTCCAGAAAATTCAACAATATCGTGATCCATTATTTTCCTCAATAAGGTATAAATGTTTTATACTAATATACAACTAAACATTACTAAAAACGAGATCTATATATGGAAAATATTCAAAATGCTCAGCGGCCAAACACCCTGTACGCTGAGGACAATTTAAAAATAATGCAACAATTTACAACGGAATCCATAGCACTAATTTATATGGATCCTCCATTTTTCACCAATACTATTCGTAAAAATTCAGATAAAGATAATCATAAATTATCTTACCCTGATGATTGGAATAATAATTTGCCACATTATCTTTCCTGGCTTGAAGAACGTATTGTAGAAATGTATCGGCTGTTAAATAAACATGGAAGCTTATTCATTCATTGTGATTGGCACGCAAGTCATCACATTAAAATCTTACTTGATAAAATTTTTGGTAATACCAAATTTCAGAACGAAATAATTTGGCATTACACAGGTGGCGGAAGAAGCCGCAAAAGGTTTTCAAGAAAACATGACAGTATATTCTGGTATACGAAAACAGATGAATATACTTTTAACATCGATTCAATTAGGACAAACTATTCACCTCAAAGTGGGTATGCTAAAGGTGGAATAGTTGCAAAGTCAGGAAAATTTTATTCCCCACATCCACTTGGAACTCCATTTGATAATGTATGGAACATACCAATTATTAATCCTTTATCTAAGGAGCGAACTGGGTACCCAACTCAAAAACCCATTGAACTACTTCAAAGAATCATAGATGCATGCTCCAATCCAAATGATTTAGTAGCTGACTTCACATGCGGATCTGGAAGTTTTATTTTAGCAGCATCAGGATTTCGTCAGAAAAGAACCTCAACAAATAAACTTTCCACCTATTATTTACCAGAGAGTAGTCGTTATTGGATAGGTTGTGACAATTCAAAACAGGCTATTGATTTAACCTACAAAAGAATACTCACGTTTTATGAAAAATATGCACCCGATGAAACACATGCTCATTCGCAAATAATTATCAAATAAATAATGTTTTTATAATAATTGTATGAGCAATTATATTTGTTGTATTATCCTACTTCAGGCAATAAATTCGAACTCAGCAATTACAATCATGTCTAAATCAAATGATAATTATATCGATCCAGTTATAAACAGGAAGCGACCTCGAATTTTTTATGGGTGGTGGATTGTTTCGGCAGGAATGACTATCCATCTATGGATTAGTATATGTTGGGTATATGGAATGCAAGTTTTTTTTACTCCATTAACTGACGCATTCGGATGGAGTAGAGCACTTATTTCGGGAGCTTTTGCATTACAACGTTTAGAGGGAAGCATACTTACCCCAATAGAAGGCTATCTAGTTGATCGGATTGGACCAAGACCTGTTGTATTAGCTGGAGGATTTCTAGTAGGAATAGGTTTTATTTACCTTAGTTTTATACAAAGCTTAACTATGTTTTACATAGGTAGTCTTATTGTTTCAGCTGGAACTAGTGCAGCGGTAGGAATCCCTCGAACTTGGGCAATCGTTCAATGGTTTACAAGAATGCGTGGTAGAGTAATGGGAATTGGTGCTTCTGGTGCAGTGTTCAGTGGTCCTTTAATAATCATAGTAGTATGGCTTGTTTCAGAATTTGGATGGAGACAATCGTTCTTCATATTAGGGATATGCACATGGATAATAGTAACACCTCTAGCATTTATATACCGGGGAAAGCCTGAAGAATACGGCTTATTACCTGACGGAGACGATCCCAATACCTCTAATGATAAATCAGAAACGAACAAAGAAATTATCCTAAAAGGATTAACCGGAAAAGAAGCATTACATAACACAACCTTTTGGTTGTTAATAGTAATATTTGCAATTCAAACAATACCCGTAAATGGTTTGATCGTTCACTTGATACCATATTTAGAGGGACCAGATGTTCAATTCAGTACAATAGTAGCAGCTTCAGTTTTAGGAAACTTCACCATTTTAAGTGTTATCGGACGGCTAGGTGGTGGATGGCTTACAGATTATGTGGACAAACGTTTTATTCTCGCAGGATTATTAGCAATTCAAGCTGTAGGAATATTAATTCTTGCCAATATTTCAACATATTGGCATACAATACCATTTGCTTTTTTTCATGGAATAGCTTTTGGGGGCATGATACCTATTAGAGCAGTACTTGTAAGCGATTTTTTCGGAAGAAAACAATTTGGATTTATTAATGGCCTAACACAAAGTGGGTCAATGATTGGCGGTTTGATAGCACCAATCATGCTTGGTTATATGTTTGATGAAACTGGATCATATGTTACTGCCTTATATATAATAACTATTGTTATTTGCATTGCAATTCCAATTTCATTGTTGTTGAGAATGCCTCACCAAATGAAAGATTAATTTGGCAAATAATTTTTAATTATTGAATTTTGGCACAACCATAGGAGAAGCGTCATTCGGGTGAGGAACAATAATAATATTTGTGCCATAGATCATAGAAAGAGTTTCTTCATTAAGAACTTTTTCAGGCGTGCCAATATTGATAACTTCCCCACAATTAATGAGTGCAATTCTATCACAATAATGTCCTGCAACAGATAAGTCATGAATAGCTATAAAAACCGTTATTTCTGAATTTTGATTAATTTCTTTTATATATTCCATTATTGAAATTTGATAACCAATGTCGAGATTTGAAGTTGGTTCATCTAATATCAGCACTGAAGATTCCTGTGTTAATGCTCGTGCAAGAAATACTCGCTGTCTTTCACCACCAGAAAGAGTTTCAATAGAACGATCAGACAGATGTAATACATCAACTCGTTCCATGGCATTTTTTGCAACCATGACATCACGAATTGATTCTCTTTGAATCATTCCTAGGTGAGGATTCCTCCCGGATATTACAATATCCCATACTTTAAACCCTGGAGAATATTCAGGGTTTTGAGATACAACAGCTACTAATTTACCTCTTTCCTTGGCTGACAAATTTGATATGCTGGAATCATTCACATTTATTTGACCTGAATTGGGGTTCAATAACCCTGATAACAATCGAACTAACGTAGTTTTTCCCGAACCATTCGGTCCAATAACACCAAAAATTTCTCCTTTTTTAATTTCTAAAGAAATATTATTAACTATATCAGAACCATTTAAAACAACATTTACATCTTGAATTTGAATTTTATTCATATCAAATTACCTGATAACGGTTACGAAATAATATGTATAGAAAAAAAGGTGCACCCAAAAAAGCAGTGACCAAACCTACGGGAATCTCTGCGGGACTAGCAATGGTTCTTGCAAATAAATCTGCAATTAAAAGAAATATTGCTCCCATAATTCCTGCCATAGGTATAAGGAATCTATTATCTGGGCCCCAAAGCAATCGAATAATATGGGGTGCAACTAAACCAATAAATCCTATCAATCCACTTATTGACACTACGAAAGAAGTCAGAATGGTTGCTGATAAAATCAAAATAATTTTAGTTCGTTCGACATCCACCCCCAAACTTGAAGCATCCTGTTCCCCAAATTGAAGAATATTTAATGTTCTTCCATAAAAAAGAACAATTGAAGCAAAAATCAATATATATGGAATAATCATTAAAATATCATCCCATTCTATTCCTGATAATCCTCCCATAAGCCAAGCAAGAAGTGGTTTGACATCAGGATCAGCATTAATCATAAGAAAATATGTCATTGCACCTGAAAAAGAACCAACTGCTACACCCGCAAGAATTAAAGTTCCTAAAGAAACTCTATTTCCTGTACGAGATATCAAATATCCACATAAAACAGCACCAGATCCTCCAATAAATGCTGCAATGGATAAAATAGGAGCACCAAACCATATAACTGGAACATCAGTAACCAATACTATAGTAGCTCCTAAGCCTGCGCCTGAAGCTACTCCAATCAAATAAGGGTCAGCTAAAGGATTTCGGAACAAACCCTGGTACACGGCTCCTGATACTGCTAAAGAATACCCTGCAATTACAGCTGCAATTATCCTTGGAATTCTAATATCCCAAACAATAGTAACCCAAGAATTCGGAATCCCTTGATCTAGTGAAGAAATTTGCAACTTTGAGATAATAATTTGCACAACTGACATGGGAGGAATTTGAACAGATCCAAAACCTACTGCAAGAATTGAAAATAGAAGCAGAATTCCTACAAAAAAAATAATGATAGTTGTATTTCCTAATCGATATGAATTTTGAAATTTAACAACCATCAAAATACGCCTTTTAGTTATTCCCTGTATATATCTGGATAAAGAAATTCAGCTATAGTAGTCATTCCGTTAATCAAACGGGGACCTTCAATAGCAATGAGATCACCTTCAATTGTTAATATTTTTTGATTACGTATAGCATCTACTGATCTAAGTGCTTCAGTAGTAAGTAGCATTTCACGACCTTCAGGGTATACACTTAGTACAAACTGAGGATTCCTATCAACAATTTGTTCAACACTAACCTGAGACCAACCTTCAATATCATCAAAAATATTCCTTGCCTTTAATCTATCAAACATTTCATAAGCTAGTGTACCTGAACCACTTGTCCACCAATCCGGAGAAACATCATGATAAACAGATGGAAATGATTCGACATCTGAAATTTTTGATTCAATTTTGCTCAATGATTGCAGAAAATCGTTAGAGGACTTTTCGCCTGCATTCTTTTTATTAATTATAGTTCCCCATAATTTAATTCGTTCGGCAACACCTTCTAAAGTTGTTGGCGATTCTATATACAAAACAGGGATATCTAAAGCAACCAGATCTTCATAAGGCCCATCAAAAAAAATATAAATCAAATCAGGTTCAAGAGACACAATTTTTTCATAATTTAAAGCGAAAGCATTTCCAATTCTAGGAACTTCTGTAACTAAGGGAGGATAATTTACAAAATCATGTGTAGCCAAGATTCGATCTTCAGCACCAAGATCATACAAAATTTCAACTGCAGCTGAGTCTATAACAATAATTCTTTCTGGCGATTTCTCAAAAGTGAAGGTTTTACCATATCCATCAATTATATCTAAAGGAAATGTAGTAGATACTGAATCCGTTAATTCAGCATCTACTTTACTCTCAGAATCGGAAACATTTGAACATCCAAAAATAACGAGAAATGATACTAAATACAATGTGAGGATAGAAAATTTTTTCATGAGGTATCACCCAAATCTTTCAATAAATATTGTTCCAAAAAAAAACCCCGCATGATAACTGCGAGGTCTTAAAACTTTTTACTTACAAGACTCTCCGTTTCGCGCAGATTAAATCGTCTCGTACAGAATTTAAGATATCCTGGCTTACAGATCATTACTTAACCAACGCCTTCCCGCTTTTTAATATCTCAGCAGTGGCAATTAGTTGGCAGCTACCTGTTTACAGTGGCGCGACCGCGACGGATTCAAACCGTCTTCCCTTAAATACTACACGCTATACATTCTTTGGTTGTTAACTAAGTCCTATTTTCAAGAGATAGATGATTCGTGTCAAGTCTTGTCAGCTTCATATAACAAATCTACTCGTATCTTAAAGCTTCCGCTGGATAGATTTTTGATGCTTGTTTTGATGGAAGAAAACTACTCAATAAAGCAAAAAATGTAGTAATAGCAACAATCACTAAGACATTTAACCATGGAATTTTATAGGTGATTCCATCCACTTCTTTAGCAATTTCATTAAATATATTCCAAGATGTCAGTGCACCCAAAGCTAAACCTACAGCTATGCCTAAGAATGTTATGTAAAGTGCTTCAAGTAAAAAGCTTAACCATATCATTCGTGCCCTGTATCCTATAGCTCGCATAGTTCCTATAGCCTGTCTACGTTCAACAACAGCTCTAATTGAAAGAACACCGATCGCTATCACTCCAACAACAAGCCCTAGACTCATAAAACCCTGAAAAAGTTTATTGAATGCATCTCCAGTTTCAAGACTTCTTTCAATTTGTTCAATTGTGCTAACAGCACTCATTCCCCGTTCAAGAAATTCAGTTTCTAAATATGGAATTAAATCTGAAGCAAGTACGCCTGAACTTAATCTAATACTATACGTATCATAGCCTTGTAAATCGGGAATTATAGAATTCCCAATTGATTCACTAGCAACAATATAGACTGAACGAGAAAAATCTTGTTGGTCTGCTAGGGAATCAATAATACCGATAATTTCAACTTCAACTGGCTCTCCAGTACCTTGTCTTGATAAAATTTCAAGCCTTATTCCATCCTCAGGCCAATAATCCTTTTCAGATTCAGGAGCTATGGAATCTAATTCAAGATTTCTGCGGATTGTTGGGGCAAAGGGGTCATCTGTAGGTAAGGCTGAATTACTTGCTACAGCAAGGTTAGGATTAGAGTTCAAAGCATTCCAGACTTTAGAAGGATCACCTCTATAATCAGGATGAACACGTACAAATTCTAATAAAGTAGTCCTCATATAGATATCATCGACCGAACGAACACTCAAGTTTGTAAAATACTGTTTACTACTGCCAATTTCTCTACCTATGGCAGGAATTCTTACCGATTGAGCAACAACTTCAAATTGTTCTAAATTAAGGTTTGAAGACTTGTTAACTATATTTTCAAACTCTTGAATATCCATTGCAAATTCTGGTCTCACCGAAGCCTCAATATCATAACCGCCTGTCACACGATTAGGTTGCTCTCGAGCAACATTATTAAGATTATTCAAAACAGCAAATATCATCAATGTAAAAATAATCAAACCAAACATTGATACCGTTAAACCAGTTCGAAAAGGTGCTGCAACTGGATACGCAATAGCAGTTTTAAATGTGGCCTGCAATCCACTTAAACGACCTAAAGTTTTGTTGGAAAATGCTAAAAGTATTTCGCTATTATTCATTATCAACCACACTGCAGAACCAATCTGTGCCACTCCACCCAATACAAATATCTCAGGTCCACTGTCTAGTTTTCCATGATAAAACTCAAAAAAATCAAAAGGCAATCCCCAAAATGTTACAAGCAAACCACCCTCTAATGTTGCGGCAATACGATTTACAGTAACTCGAGATAAGTTTACACGAACGAGTATTTTACGTAGTAAGAGTCCTAATCCAATAATACTAATGCTGACGCCTATACTAAATAGGCTGGCATTTTCTAAATTAATCCCCAACCTGTGGATAGCTATCCCCAAAAGAATTAAAACCCAACCTTGAGCCAGAATCAGTCCGGTAATTCTGAAAATTTGGCGAGTAATTGATATCGGCCAAAGAATTAAAGATTTAAAAACAGCAATAATCCTGGATATTGTTATTCCTTTCCTGAGCAGAGGAATTAGATATATCGGACCAAGAAAACCAATCACGACCACTCGAATATTTTCACCTAAAGGAATCTTTGATTTTGGAGTAAATTGTTCACTCAATCCTCTAATAGCAACTACAATATTCAATTTGCTTACTCGAAACGACGAAATTCCGATTGTAATAAGCGTAAGAAGAAATCCTGTAGAAAAAGTTATCCAAATTGATCTAATGGTAAAACTAGTACGAATTTTAAAATCATCGCTACCTACAACTTGTTGCAGTAATCCAACTAAAACTATACTAACAAATGCCCCTAAAGCAGTACCAATAACGGCAGCTGCTAGTGCATACATCGATCCTTCGAAGGTAAACATTTGAACAAGATGACGACGCTTTAAACCAATAGCACGCGCCATACCCATCTCTGTTGAACGGGATGAGGCAAGTAATACCATTACTAGAAATATAAGCAAAAGACCGACAATTATTGAAAATGAACCAAAAATACTAAATAAATATGTAACAGAAGCTCCCACCGTTTCAGCAAGACGAAGAGCATCAGCTTTCGATTCCTGAACTCGTAATTGATTTAAAGTAGGAGAAAGTAGCCCTAAATCTCCAGCTTGATCTTCAAATTCTTGGTTTCTAGAAAGAATCCATAAAATTGCCCCAAGATTGTTCTCATCTGCAATTAAGCTTAAATATTTATCAGAAGAAAAATTATTATCTCTGATTTCACCTAGAATTACTTGTAAATCTTCAACTACCTCATCACCAAAAGGATTATTATTAGTAAATTCAACATCATTTAATTTTGTATCTATTAGTTGAAAAACTTCCTCTGATTTAATAAGTTCGCCAATTTCTTCAGCAACAATTTTATCGACCAAAGAAAGCCGCAATAACTTTGCAACTTCGCTCGAATACTTTAAACCTTCTTCAATACCCCCCATATTTGAAACATATATCTCATCAATAAGTCCATCTTTTTGAGTGAGATTCTGAATTTGTTTCAGGGACATCAATACTAATTTTGTATCTCCTCCACTTGCAATTCCTCCATGTTCAGCAACAAGACGAACAGAATATGATTTAACACCTGAGCTTGTATAGATATTGATGATTGAACCCGAATAAGCTTCGAGGGTTTCAGAAGCATTCCTGTTAAGAACTACTTCACTATTTTTCAGATCATTTAGATCAAATATAATCCCTTCAATACTTGTAACTTTGGTATCAATACCCATAGTTCCATTTATAGCAATTGATCGATATCCTCTAACTGCTGTACGTGACTCACTTCGATTCGTTTCAGGGTTCATTACTGGTAAATTCGTACTAATTCCAGCTCCAAGACCATCTACTCTTGAATCCCCATCTAGAAGTTTAGAGAACTGGACAAGCTTATCTTCAGAAAAATATCGGGAACTATCAAATCGTCTTAGAGGAGATGAAATTTCTTCATCTATTTGTCCTGCACCTTCTACAGCAACTATTCGAATACTTTTATATACCGTGTCTCCAATCCCTAATGAAGCGCCTATTATCACTGTACTTAACATCAATCCAATTACTATAAGTAAACTTTGACCGGGTCTTTTAGGAATATTACGAACGCCTAATTTTACAAGAATTGGATTTCGAAAAGCCTGAAATAACAAAATACCAACTAATACCGCAAAGGTTCCAGCCAAATACAGTGCAAGGGAATCAAGTTCAATCCCAAATAACTTTTGCAATCTCTTACCTCTCAGTATCTATTACGCCATCACGCATATAGATAATTCTATCTGCCTTCGCGCCTACTGAATCTGAATGGGTTACTAATACAAAAGTTTGTCCATTTTGTTTGTTTAACTTAGTAATTAATTCCATTATTTCACGTTCATTCTGACTATCGAGGTTTCCTGTAGGCTCATCTGCCCAAACTATTGAAGGATTGTTTACGAGAGATCTAGCTATTGCAACTCTCTGTTGTTGACCACCAGATAATTCTGTTGGTCGATGTTCTGCCCAATCAACTAAATTGACAGTGTCTAAAGTTTCAAGGGCTCTTTGACGTGACTCCTTCTGCGAATGCCCAGAAATCAGTAGCGGCAATTCGACATTTTCCTGAGCAGTAAGAACTGGCAAAAGATTGTATGTTTGAAATACAAACCCCATAAATCTTGATCGGAAATCACTAAGATCGTCGTCAGACAGTTGATGGATTGGTCTTTCGCCTATAAGAATTTTTCCTTCATTTACACTATCAATACCAGAAAGGCAATTTAAAAGAGTAGTCTTTCCACAACCACTAGGACCCATAATTGCAACCATTTCACCTTTTGAAACTTTTATATCAACTCCTTGCAGTGCATTAACCTGAATTGCACCTGAATCGTAAATCTTGTGAACATTTTCAGCATCAACCATTAAAGAAACAGGGGTCTCAGGCATAATAAATCTCCATATCAAAATAAAGTAATGCGATGAATGTAAATTTTTGTTAAAGAATTTGGTAAAAGTTCATGTATTATTATCATAAGTATCTTATATCTAAGATTATAAACAAAAAATTACAGGAATGCACAACATTTTTTCAAGAAATATATCAAAAAATAGTATTAATTATGTAACTATACTATTTGATTTAAAATCTTCGATCTCTTCAGGACTATAACCAATCTCATCCAATATTTCTTGTGCATGTTCACTTAAAGCAGGAGAAGCTTTATGAATATTTAGAGGAGTAGCACTAAATTTGTATGGAGCTCCAGCCATTTTGATGGGACCTACAACAGAATGCTCGAGTTCAACTATAAGGTCATTGGCTAGTACCTGTTCATCTTCAAATAATTCTTCCAAAATATTCACAGGACCACATGGAACATCAGCAGCATCAAATATTTCATTCCATTCATCTCTGGTTTTGGTTCTCATTATTTTTTCAATTTCTTTTGTTACTTTCTCTGCCTTTTCTAAATATTCATCTGCAAATCCATCAAAGTTCGGGTCTTCAAATCGAGGGTCCTGAATTTTTAAAATATCAGCTACTCTTTGTCTTAACCTGTCATTAAGACAAGCAATAACAATTGGTCTATCTTTTGTTTCATATGCCCTAAAATACATTCTTGAACCAGCCGGCTGAGGAGCAACAATTCTTTTAGATAGCACATCTTCTAAGGAAACCTGTTTAGAATACATTTCGCCAAGATCATCAAGAAATTGTTCTCTAATTTCACCGTCCTCTTTTTCAACAGAAGTAAAACGAGAATTCTGAACTGCAATACCTGAACCAAACAACGAAGTATCAATTCGCTGCCCAATACCTGTACGTTCCTTTTGCCATAAGGCAGCACATATCGCCATTGCTGAAAACATTCCTGAACTAGCATCAGCTACTGGAATACCAATCCCCGCCTGAAGCATGCCGTCTTCCATTCTACCCGCTGGCCCAGTTAAAAAACCTGTTGCAGCAGTAGAAAGAATGTCATACCCACCCTTATTTTTCATGGGGCCATCAGTCCCAAATGCAGTATTATGACAATAAATTATACCTTCATTAATTACTTTCAAAGTCTCATAATCGACACCAAGTCTCTCAGCAACACCTGGTCGATAATTGTGTAAAACAACATCAGCAGATTTTACTAATCGGTATACAATTTGCTTTCCTTCGTCCGTTTGTAAGTTTAAAGCAATACTTCGTTTACTACGATTCTGAGATAAATTTGCTTTAACTTCATTTGGGCCATAAGGTTTGCCTTGAAGTCTCCATCGATCACCTGAAGGTGGTTCGACCTTAATTACGTCGGCACCTAAATCACCAAGTAACATGCCTGCTAACGGTCCAGCAATGTATTCAGAAAGATCAATTACACGAACGCCACTGAGCACAGTCACATTTCACCTCCAAAAGCATAATAACCATTCGTCGCAGCATAGGATTACTAGTACAAGAAGTCAATTTTTCAAAAGATATACAAAGATATATCTTTTAGTTGCAACCTTTAGCTCATAGAGTTAGGATGACGCTATATGTAATCATTTGATTAAAAATATAGGGGGATCAAATGGCAGAACAGTGGTTTCCGAAAGATAAAACAGTCATCGCTGGTATCGGTGAAGGTCTTGAAGACGGAAAATATATGCGTTGGGGTCGTGCAACTAAAAG
>CEUZ01177204.1_pt1 | contig 17496 bp, 17 predicted proteins | sample 361511 | NCBI WGS metagenome assembly CEUZ01 (sample SAMEA2622822, study PRJEB7988) | marine metagenome | biome: marine biome (ENVO:00000447); feature: surface water layer (ENVO:00002042); material: "saline water (ENVO:00002010), including plankton (ENVO:xxxxxxxx)" | depth 5 m
ATTTAATATTTTTTTATTATAATATTATAATAATGAATAAAGTAGCAGCAATTATTATTATATGTTTATTGTTCACGCTTATTTTAAGTGTATCATATTTACTGATAAAAAATAAAATTAATGTAAATAATTTTAATAATAATAATCCTAAAACATACGTTTTAATGTATGGATTTGGATATGAAAAACAGTTGTCAGAATTTATAACATATTATTTATATGTGTTAAACTTTGATAAGGTATTATTTGTAGAAGATTTTGAATCAGAAAAATCATTCAAAAATGATACTGTAATGAAAAATATTTGTAAAATATTTGGTAATAGAGTAGAATATGATTATTTGATTAGAACCAATGGAGATTGTGATTTATTTTCTCATCCATTTACAATTAAACGTGATAAATGTCAACTTTATATAACTTTTAATTATTTAAAAAAATTAAAATCTAGAATACCTAAAAATGAACAAGATAATACCTGGTTATTATATGTGAACGGCGATGAATTTTTAAATCTAAATGGATTGACAATACAAGAACATATAATGAAATACGCTAAAAACTATATAGGTTTGTCATTTATGCAACAAATGTTTGGAGATAATGGAGTAGAAGAACATAAGCATAATAATCTATTAATAGATACACATAGAATATCTGAAAAAATTAAAATCGATAAAATACCTAATTATATAAGAAAATATGTAGGTGTCTTTTCGGGAATTAATTACAGTGATGTTGGAAAATTTGGATTTAAGGCAATGTACAGAATAAGTAAACTAAATACTGGTTGGATACATCCAAAAAGAGATTATCTTTCAATAAAAGATATATATAATTCAAATTTATTAAATATTGATTTATATTTATTGTTAAGTTTATCTCCTTATTATTTTACTATTAGTTATTCTGATTTTACTAAACTTAATATTAAAACAATACATCATGATATAGCTAATATAAATCATTACTGGGTTATAGATAAAAAGGCCGCAAATAATCATTTTATTTCTAAAATGAAAAGTAAAGTTGTAAAGCATTTTAATAATAGATTTGAAGATAGAAAAATTATAAATACACTAATAAATAAAAATGGAAAAGAATATTCTAACTTATATATATATAGTGATCTAATTCGAAATAATACATATTATAAACAATGTATGGAATATCTTGATACTATATTTAATTAGTTAATTTAACTTTAATATTCCTATCTCCATATACATCATTAATTCTAGAATGTGTAGGCCATAATTTATAGTCTTCTAAATATTCTATTGGGTAAGCACCCTTGTCTATTGAATAATTATATTTCCAATTTCTCACATCATACATACTATGTGGGGCATTTACTAATACATTATTATCTAGTGGATATATATTATCTTCTATTTCTTTAATTTCATTTCTTATACTAATCATCGCTGATATAAATCTATCTAATTCCTTTTTGTCTTCTGATTCGGTTGGTTCGATCATAATTGTTCCAGCAATGGGCCATGACATTGTTGGTGAATGAAAACTATAATCTATTAATCTTTTTGCTATATCTTTTTCTGTAATATTTAAATCGCGAAATTCACGTAAATCGATTATAAACTCATGGCCTACTAGTTTATGTTCATTTTCCTTATATATTGAATAGTGTGGTTCTAGCATTTTTTTTAAATAATTAGCATTTAAAATTGCTATATGTGTAGCAGTTTCAAGGCCTTTACTCCCCATCATTCTTAAATATAGATATGGAATAACTAATAAAGATGCGCTGGAATAATTGGAGTTTGTTATCATACCTATAGTATCAGTATTATTACTATAACTATTGTTTTGATATATATTGGACGGAAGATATTTTATTAATTTACGATTAACAACTATAGGACCCATTCCAGGGCCTCCACCACCATGAGGTATACAAAATGTTTTATGAAGATTTAAATGACATACATCTGCTCCACATTCACCTGGAGATGTTATATTAACTTGCGCATTCATATTAGCTCCATCCATATATACTAATCCACCATTATCATGAATAATTTTTGTTATTTCTTTTATATCTTTATTAAATATTCCATATGTATTTGGATACGTTATCATTAAACATGCTAACGTTTCTTTATATTTTTTGACTAATTCGCTAAACTCTTTAATATCTATATTTTCATCATATGTAACTATTTTCATTTTAGCTAATTTAGCACTAGCAAAATTGGTTCCATGAGCTGAAGCGGGAATAAAACATACATTACGATTATGATTATTATCATTATCTTTATGATATTTTTTTATACATAATAATCCAGTATACTCGCCCATAGCGCCCGAATTAGTTTGAAAACATACTTTATCCAATCCAGTTATATCCCTTAAAATATTTTCTAATGAATTAAATAGTTTACTATATCCAATTGGAACATCTTCCTGATATGGGTGTTGATTTTGTACAGTCTCCCAAGATAATGGTTCTAATTCAGTTGTAGCATTTAGTTTCATAGTACATGAACCCAATGGTATCATACCATTGACTAACGAATAATCCTTTTCGGATAATTTATTTATATATCTCATCATCTGCGTTTCTGATTTAGATGTTCTAAATATGTTTTGATTTAAAAAATTATCATTACGAATTAATTTAGTAGGTATTTTTGTATTAATAATAGGTCTATTTTTAGAATATTCACAATTATTATGAACCTTAAATATCTCTATTATATTGTAGCAATCACTTACAGTTGTCTTTTCATTTACACTAATACCTATTTTATTTTCTAATTTTCTAACATTATATCCAGCTTTGTTTAATTTATTAGATAATGAGATTACATCAGATGTATTTATAATTATAGTGTCAAAGGTATCATCATCTAATATTTTATAATTAAGTTGTTGTATATTTTTTTTTATAAGTTCTTTTTTATAGAATATATCAGATGCAATCTTTTTTAACTCATTTTTACCATGATATATAGCATACATAGAGGATACGTTAGCTAATAAACTTTGTGATGTACAAATATTACTAGTTGCTTTAGACTTTTTAATATGTTGTTCTCTAGTCTGTAATACTGTTCTATAACATACATTATTATTTTTATCAATAGTTTCTCCTACTATTCTGCCTGGAATATATCTTAATAATTCATTAGTAGTTGCCATAAAAGCTGAATGTGGTCCACCATACCATAACGGTAATCCAAAACGCTGTGTTGAACCTATACTTATATCAACACCTAATTCTCCAGGTGGTTTTACTAATAATAAGCTCATTAAATCGTTATTACTAATAACAATTGTATTATTCTTTTTTAATTCTCTAATCAATTTAATATCCCAATCTAGTTTTCCATAATTATCTGGATAAGAAAAAATAAATCCAAATAAGTTATCATCTATTTTAATATTTTTAACATTATCAATTACCAATTCTATATCTAATACATTTGCTCTTGTATTTAAAATCTCTTTTATGTGTGGATAAACATTTTCACATACAAACATTTTATTCTTTTTTTCTTTATGATAATAATATGCCATATTTAATGCTTCAGTTGCTGCGCTACCAGAATCTAATAATGAACTATTTGATATAGGTAATTGTGTCAATTCAGATATTAAAGTTTGATAATTAAATAGACTTTCTAATCTTCCTTGTGATATTTCTGCTTGATAAGGTGTATATGATGTATACCATTTTGGATTTTCTAATAAGCTTCGTTTTATAACATTTGGTAGAATTGTATCATGATATTCCAGTCCTATCATATTATGAAGATTTGGATTTTGATCCATATTTTTTTTTAACTTATTTAGTGCTTTTATTTCATTTAATTGTGGTCTATATGAAAATTTACTTATTATATTTTTAGGAATTATATTTTCTATAGGGTAATTATTAACAATTTTATATATTTCCTTTATTTCTGAAGAAGTGCTACCAATGTGTCTTGCTAAAAACCCTAACATCTAATAAATATTCTGTAATATAATAAATTGATTGTTTTAAATATTAATTTAATTAAATAAATTAATAAAGAATAAATTAGAATGGATAATGGCACCCCATACATGACATACCACAGACGTGCGATTAGAGCGCCTTATGCTTATGCTTTCATAAATAATAAAATAAATAATAAAAATGAAATAGACTATAAAAATATATTATCAACTATATGTTTATTCATATTAATGTTAGTAATTATAATACAGCTTGATAACTTGTTAAAAATATAGTAATATAGCTACTCTAATTATTGTACTTATAAATTGATTATTATTTTTTTTATTATAAGTAAAATAATAATGCCTTTGTTTAGCTGCATACCCAAAAAAACCCAAAAAAAAGATTCAAGACTTGAAAATATTCTGCTATTATTATGTGAATATAATACGCCGATGATTAATGCGGATGTTATTAGATTTTCTAATGGATTTGTAAACTATGAAGGTTGGGAGTGTGATATATCTTCTACTTACGCAAATGATAATACTATTTTAAGGATTAACGTAAAGAATAAATTAGACACACTTATTATTGAAAATAATGACCACGATGAGTGTGTAGTTTGCACAAATGACACTAATCAAACTGTAAAATGTTGCAAACAGTCTGTTTGTTTAACATGTTTAAAAAAAATAAAGAAAACGTGTGATAAAGAAGATATGTCGTTTTGTTGCCCTGTATGTCGTAAAGATTTAGATAACTCTGTTACGACTTATAGATTTGATAAAGATTTTCTAAGAACACTAACAGAGGCTGGTGAAAATGAAAAACTTAAAATTAATATTATAAAAGAAAAACTAGCATAAATTTTGAAAGGGTAAATATATCTTAATTTGTTAGTGCTTTCTTTTTTTTGCGTTTATTTCCTCCTTTTTTCTAAATCTTATGTATTTTGTAGGTATTTCTTTTGAAACTAATTTGTTTTAATGCATTTTTTCTCTATTAACATTATTCACAATGTCTATTCATATTAATGATTATAATACAAATTGATAAGTTTTTAAATTATGAAGTATAATTAAATACTATGATGTTTACATTAATGGCCTTCATTCTATCCATAACAATTGTAATATTCCTATTTAATATATCACCAAACTTTATACCAGTTATTGAAATTATGCTTCTAATGTATTTCTTTTATAGACATTACATTATGACAAATAAAATAAATATGTGTATGGAAAATGGAATGACTGAAATTGAATGTATTACGCATTCTATAGATATTACTGACTATATACTTTTATGATCTACGTTTTGACGATCTACGGGTTGATGATTTACGAGTTGTTGCTTTATTAGCCTTTTTAGATTTGTTACATTTTGATGGTGGTTTTTTTACAGCTTTTCCAACTACTTCATATAATATATTATATTCATTTGGTTGTCCTTTGAAGAATACTCTTGGCTCCTTAAGTTTTCTTCTATTAAGTTTATATGTAAATGTTTTTCCTTTACCTTGATGAGTTGTTTCTTGTATAGTGACAGTTAAAGAGCACACGCCCTTAATACTTTTTCTTTTACAAAACCCAGCAAATGCTTTTTTTGCTGCTCCTAAAGGATTCTTAGATACAAATCTACCCTTGCTGAATTTAGTATGGCATGTATTCTGCTTTAATACACTAATTGTGGTGAATGAGCGATACCCTTTTTTACCTGAACTACTTTTAACCATTTTATATATTATAGTGAGAAAATAATTATTTAATTAATTATTTATGTCTATCCATTCTTGTGATATTTCTGACTTTTCTAAATGTTCTATTTTCTTTTTTAATTCTTTATTTTCATTTTTAAGTCTATTATTAGCACGTTTGACCGTACTAAATCTCTTATATAAATTAGTATTTTTAGTTTCTAATGTTTGAATTGTTTTTTCGGATTCCATTTATAATATTAGTAAATAATATTTTTAAATATGTACAATTATATTATTTTCTTTAAATAAATATCCACTTAAATCAAACAAATATACTACCAAAATACCCCAATATGCATAGATTAATGGTAAAAAATATGGATAATCTTTATATTTTGATTCATCGTATTTTAAAATTTGTGTTTTTTTTAGAATATATGATTCTGAAATATAACCATATATCGAAAAAATTAATATTGTAAATAATAAGCGTTTTTTGTAGTTAATACTATAATCGGCCATTATAAAGTAAAATAGTATGATAGTACATAATGCCATTCCAATATAGTCATGTTTTTTAGAAATTATTGTCATATAAACTAAAATACCAACGATATATATTAAAAACGTATTGTAATATAATTTATTCATCTTCTAATGATTGAAACAAATATTTAGTAAAATTAAACGAATCATAAGTTAAATCATTAGTGTCGCTATAATGTTTTGGATAATTATCTAGGTCCACTTTATTTAGAATATAAAATATAAACCATTTTGCTTGAGCTTCGCTTACTATTAACCAATTATATGATGGTGTATAACCTATAAACCCACAATTTTTATGGATTTTGCTCAAAACATAATTATATATTAGAATATCGTCTATATTTTCTATTTTGGGAGTTATGAAATCTATATTTTTAGTATATCCACAAGTATTTATGATTAAATCATATTGTTTTGGTATTCTATTTTCAAATAATACATAATCTTTTTGAAACCCTTCTAGATTATCTTTAAATACATTAATTTCTTTGTAGTAAGATAATTTCGGTATAATTAAATGACCTACAATATTAGATGAATTGATATACTCATTAGGTCTATTATATTTATATATACAAAACCATGATAATATAAATGAAATAATGAATATTGGTAAATTCTGTGATAAAAATAGTGTAATAGGATTCATAATAAATATAAAAGGGATTCCATAGTAATATTTGTTTATATAGTATTTTTCTGTTCTATATATTAATTCTATATCTCGACTTTTTATCATATTATCGCTAACAATTTGATTTAAAAAATCGCATGCTGATGCTCCATTACCCACTATTAATATTTTTTTTGCCTGTTTTATTAATGGTAAATTATACTCTGTAATAATTTTTTTTGTATAGTTATCTTCATTTGGTAACTTCCGTTTATTATTATAATATCCCCCACAAACTGCCATATATTTTGACTTTATTTCAGTTAATTTATTATTTTTTTGATACTTTATGTGCCAAATATCGTTTATATGTTTAGAATTAATGACTGTGGAATTATATTCCACATGTTGTTCTAATGTATGTTTTGTTATATAACTTCTTAAATATGCTAGTATCTGATATTTTTTTGGATATTTTGGATAATCTTTTGGCATAGGATAATCAGAAAACTCATATAAATGTTTTCTAGTTTGTAGTTCAGAAACATTTGGAGCATTATACCAAACTCCTCCTAATTTGGGTGACTTTTCTAATATCAATATTTTCAGATTATATTTGGCTGCGTATTTCGCTACTACTATTCCACTAATACCGAAGCCAATTATGACTAAATCATACATTAGTATGAAACTATAAATTAAAAAGAAAAAAAATACTTACTCTTGGTATGGAAACTTTTTAAATTTCCACAATACAAATATAGTCAATACACCTAAACATGAAGCTAGTATAATACCAGTAGTTCTTCCCCTTATCTGTTTGTCATTCTCTGATTGTGTTGTTTCCATTTATAATATAATAAAATAATAAAATAAATAATTAAGATGTTTCTAAATATTCACCACTATTATTAATATCATTTACTTCATAAACTGGATTAGCTATGGCATCTCTGGTAGGATGGAATCCAGTATCTAATCTAGAACCGTTTTTAGTAGTACCCGTTAGTCTTGATAATCTATCCCGTTTTTTATTATTACAATATCTATAAGTAATATAAATTAATAGAGCCATACAAGCTGCGAAAAGTACCCATAGAAAAACAAGTACACCTTCACTTATCTCTTCACTTGGTGGAGTTGGTACAACATTTGATATAGTACTATCTGTGATAGTAGACGTAGTAAAATGCGAAGACGTAGTGGATGTAGTGGGTATAGTGGGTATAGTGGATGTAGTGGAAGTAGTGGAAGTAGTGGAAGTAGTGGATGTAGTAGAATAAGTAAATGTAAAATTATGTAATGTTGTTTCTCCTAAGTAATTTTTATCTAAACTAGTTAACATAATCATAGGTTTTATATCCAAATAATAATTTCCATTATTAAGTCCAGTTATATTTATACTATTAGTCATAGTATGATTATGAGCTACAATCCCCGTATGATTCAATATAGTACATATATAACACATAGTACTATTTTCAAAATATAATGAATCTGGTACTTCTATTTCATTCCAACTTAATTTCAATGTATTGTCATATGTAGCATTACTAATATTTACAATGGAATCAATATATAAATCATCAGTATATATTTCTAATTGATTAGAATTACTATCACCAAAATATGAATGTGCATACACGTTGACATTATAGCTTTCTTCTGGTAACAATTTATTTACTAAATATGCGGATTGTAAAAGACTTTTATTATAATAATAACCATTATCATTAATAGATGTTCTAAAGACTTGCTCACCATTTATAAAAACTGTATAAGAATCAATTAAATAATCATAAATATCACTTGTAGTATCCCAATTTAAAATAATACTTGTATCATTACTCAAATAATTAACTATAGGTAAATTGGGAGCACGAGGGTGGCAATATGAAGTATTATCGTGAAATTGTTCGCACTGAGATGTACAAATATTGGTGTCTACAAAACTATAATTAACACACGATTGACATAAATATGGTCCGGGACCAAAACAACCATCACATGTTCTATCACAAGGTATATCATAATAAGTATTGTTATCAATATCTACACTATGATTTGTAATAGATTCCCAATTAATCTTGTCATAATAACCTAAATTATTGTTATTTTTAATAACTACTGAATAAGTATCCAAATATAAATCATCTCCATTTATATGTTTCAAGTGTTGTAATCCTTTAAAGTTTTTTACTAAATGCGTATCCATAACAACTAAATCTCCAGTAATATGTGTTAAATTATTGAGATAATGTAAAGAACTAATATCGTTCTCCCCATTTATAAATAAACTTCCATTTAATACATTACAATAACTTAAATCCATAAGATCTTGATCTATACTAACATAATGTGTTTCGCTCGGTCCATTTCCACAAATTTGTTGTGATATTGTGAAGAGTTTAAATAGATTTAGTAACATTTTTACTAAGTATTATTTAATTAAGCTTTAAATAATAATGTGATAAATTGAATAAATATAATGTTATTAAAAGAATAACACAGTTATTATCCTAAAATGAAAGTTGAAATTAGTAATGATGGTAATGGGGGGTGTAAAAGCCAACTATTAAGTATAGCATATAGATTTGCTAAAAATAATACTAATTATACAGTATCATATAAAAGAAACTTTACTAGAAGAAGTCGTATTAACGAAACTAAATCAAAGGATGATAGGTTCACATTAGTAAAATCACTTCCATATGGTAGATCAGAAATAGAATATAAGGGAGAGAGCTTTTTTATAGTAAATACACCACATTATCCAGCTATTAATATTGCGGATACCGCCACAGTTTTTAAGGATGTTTACATTGAATGCGATGATAAACTATGTGAATTAATCAAAGCATTTTTAATAGAATGTAATGAAATTTGGAATAAAGAATATAATGAAAAGCATAAATCAACTAAAGAAAAAATAAAGGTATTAATTTGGGATGATTATTGGGAGGACTTTTATACTAGACCCCCACGCTCTTTGGAATCTATTTCATTAGATTTTAAGGAAGAACTATTAGGCGATATTAAGAACTTTTTATCAATTGAAACAGAACAAAAATATAGACGAATTGGAAGACCTTATCATAGAAATTATCTTTTAGAAGGTATTCCTGGTACTGGTAAAACGAGTTTAATATATGCTTTGGCCTCAGAACTAAATATGAGTGTCGCATTAATTAATTTTACAGTAGAGTTGAATGATACTAAGTTTATGAGAGCTATTCAAAGACTACCAGAAGATTCTATTTTAGTATTAGAAGATATTGATCATTTATTTATAGAACGAAAGAAAAACGATGACTGTAAAAATGCAGTTACATTTAGTGGTATATTAAATGCATTAGATGGATTTGTAAGTCAAGATAAATTAATAACATTTCTAACAACAAATCATAAGTGCCATTTAGATAATGCATTAATAAGACCAGGTAGAATAGCTAAACAATATCATTTCGATTATTCTACAAAAACGCAGATTAAGCATATGTATAAATTATTCTTTCCAGAATCAACTAATGTTGATGATTTTTATGCTGAAATTAAGAAACTTAAAATTACTACTGCTATATTACAAAACTTCCTATTCCAATTTATAGACTCAGATAATATTTTAGACCATGTAGATGAACTTAAGAAAATGGTATCTGAAAATAAATATGAAGATCGTAAGGATTTATATACATAAGTTTCATAAGATTTAAGATTTATAAGTACATAAGTTTCATATGGTATATTTTTTTAAACTATATAAATATATGTTTTTTTATTTATTAAATAATTCTACATTCGTAACTTCTAGTGATAAAAAACGAACGTACTTAAATGTTATTATTTATGGCTCTTTGCTTTATATATTAGTCCATGCTTTATTTTTCTTGCGAAACGATTCATTTTCCAAGCTTAAATATTATTTTTGGATAATATTGCTGTTAGATGTATCTATCTTAGTATTTTTTGAAATGAATACTGTAAATCATAGTATAAATGATTTTTTTATAACAAATAATACACCAGAAACACAACATAAATCTACTAATAATGATATTGATAATAGTGATGATAATGATAATGATAATGATAATGATAATAATGATAACATTGTCTTAAAACCTAAACAAAAAGTAAAGAAAAAAGTAACATTTGAAAACAAAAGTGTCTCATTAGAAGATTTAAAAGATATGGATATTACGGATACTGAAAGTATTAATATGAATGATAGTGATTTTGATATGACAGATATAGATATAGATATAGATGAATTATCTAATGAATTATCTAATGAATTAAATGCCAATTAATGATTTATAAATTTTAGCTAAATTTATATTAATTTTTACATTATCATATTCCTTTTCATTATTTAATTTTGTTTTAATATGAGCATTCATATTTAATGTAGATTTACTATTTAATACACTTTCATATATATCATTTGTTGGTAATTTATATAAATCGAGAAAAATGCGTGATTTAAATCCATCTATTTTTATATTAAAATCAACAAGAACTATATATATTTCTATAGATTTTGGGATAGAATAGATTTTAATTAGAGTAAACTCAATATTATATTTATTGGTTAAATATTGGGTAAAATTATCTTCAGTCATTAGGCAATCAATAAAATTGATACACTTTGTACTATCTATTTCGTAATAACTATCTTTATAATAAATAGATGTAAAATTAATTTGTATTTTATTTGGATCTTTTGTTTTTTGTTTAGTACGTGATACAAATATATATCCAGTATGCTTACCTTTTAATTTTTCTTCGAAAAATACTTGCCTAGGTTTTTTAACTAACCGCATAGTTTATTATTTAATAAAATCATAATCATTATCAATTTAAGATTTAATGTATTATTGCTAAATTTATTTCTATTTTATTATTAAATGAACTACATCATATTTATTTTATCATTAATCTCAGTTTTAGTAATATTTTCATTGATGGTATTCAAAACAAGTGAATTAACTAATTATTTTAGCAATAAACATAAATATAGAAGTATAAACAATAAAGAAGATTTTGATAATGTAGTAGAATCATTAATTGATAGTATTAATAATAAAAAAAAGGAATCTTTTAAAATACATTCTATATCTAAGATTAATAAAAATAAGGAAAATTTTAAAGTAGAACTTAATTTAGTGAATAAAAATAAAATAGAACCATTTGTATTGGATTTTGATTCAAATGAAACATTTACTAATCTAAAAATAAATGAAATGTTTAATGTTAATAAAGTAAAAGATCTCGAATATGAAATAGAAAATGAAATGGAAGGTTTTACACCTAGAGATACTCAAGAAATGAAAGATAGAACTACAAACGATTTACCCAAATATAGAGATGATCAAGGTAATATATATGGACCAAATGAGGTTACTTTTAAATATGTAGATACGCCTGGGAAAGATCCAATTCGTGTAGCAGTTCTTAAAACAAATCAAGCAACGATAGTGACTGAAATACCCCATATACACTACGATGAAAATGGTGATCCTAGGTATGATAACGAAATTATTACTAATGCTGATGGAAATATGGTATTAAAAGAAAATCCAAGTATAAGAGTTTATCATATGGATGACCCTAATTATATAGGAACACCTACAAGACCTATAGTTGATTTAGATTTGAGATATGTTACCAGTGACAAGATTACACAGTTAGGTTATGATAATGAAGTAACAGATCTTCTCAACAATATATTAAAACGTTATACTGAATTAAACGATTGGAACATTGATTATAATAAAAGTAAAGCAACTGCTTGGACTGGAGACAATACATGGAATACATGGGCAGTTGGATCAAACTTTACTAAAGCAAATGAACTTATAAAAATGAAATTGGATGAACAGAAAGAATATTTAAGATTTGGTGTTAGACCTCCTAACTTAAATATTGAAATACAGCGTATGAAAGATCTTTGGGAACAAACATTATCATACGTTAAGTTCAAGTCATCTAAGTTATCGGCTTCAGAATGTCAACAATTATGTGGTCCTGTCTGTGATAGTATAGGATGTAGAAATAATCCAGAAGTCTGTAATTTAATTACAAAACAAACTGACAATCCTATATGTGATGTATGTAAAGAAAACGATGACTATCTAACCTATATTAAAGATCCATCATGTGCTAAATTTGATGGACCTACTATAAAATCAAGAGGAGACTTTAAATTAGTAACAAATATGGATGAATATTTTGAAGAAAGAAATAGTTGCATAAAAATAACGCCTAATGAGGATATACTTAAAATGACATTAGGTGGCGAATGTTTAGATAATAGTATAAGTAAAGACAATTTAAAGGAGCTTCTTAGTAATTTTACATTATACAGAACAAATACATTGCTACAAAATAATATATCTGCTTTAGATGATACAATTACTGATTTATTAGAATATATAAATAAAGAATCGATAACATTAGAACATTTAAGTAGTTTATTATTTGATTTCCAAAATGCTAGAAAAGAAAAAAATACTAGACCAGTATTAAGAGAAACTATAGACAACGATTTTATAGCGAAATTTAAAGAATATATTATTGATATTAATAGCAAAATAACAACTTCTTCATTATATAAACCAAAAAGATTTAAATATGATATAGAAAAATATGATTGTAGACCAATGTTTTCTCCTATATTATTACAAAGTAGAGTAGCAGTAGATGATAAAGGTCAATTATTTAATAGTTTAAGAAATTAATATAATTTATAGCTCATCGCTTTAAATCCGCACCTTTCTATATTTTTAAGTCGTAATTGATTATATTCATATAATTTTTTCATACCTTTCTTTTTACTCTGACTCCAATCAAATGTTTTATTGGCTTTTAAATTAAATAGTGCTGGATGTCCATAATATTGTTTTTTAATAGGTTCAACAAATTCTTCTCCCACTGGTAATCCATATCTAATATTTGTTCCTTTTACATATTTCATTCTGTTAGCATATTCTAATGGCATTTTATAAATATGATCCCAATTAAATGCTTCTGCTCCAGCTCTAGCAATATCGTGGGGTACATGATATGGTGTAAATACCCAATCACCGCCTTCAATATTTAAATCATATTGGGTTTTAGCAGTAGTTATCATATAATCAATAAAACTAGTATAATTATAATCACTATTATTTGTAAAATATATTGGAATATACATTGCTACAAAATGTTTGTTTTCCAATATATCAATTAAATATTGGGGTAAATCTGTATTAATTTTAGATAATGTTTCTTCATCTTCTAATGAAATCTGGCTTGGTGATGACGTAATTGTATCATCAGGTATACAACCACCTATATGTCCTAACTGATTTTCGTATCCCATTTGACACCCTTCACAATATGATAGATTATCTAGGTTATTTCTATCTAAATTAATAATTTCATGTGCATAAGAAAGTGACATTCTATAACTTGTTATAAAGATAAATGAAGTTATATTTAAATCAATTTATTCTAATATTCTAACACTAAATCTTGTCTATTTTTTCTTAAGTAGCATTCATCTAATTTATTTATATCACTAATTGTAGAATTAGATGTTGATAACCATATTACATAAGGATATTTAGTAACTACTTCTGACCAAAATGTAGTAAATGTAGGTTTATCATAACATTCAGTAATTAACCACATATGATCCGTTTTAATATTACCTTCATGAACCTTTTTAATAGTTACGTCTAATTCATCCAATTGAACTATAAGAGGACATTCCTTTGTTGGCATTGCTTTTTTATATAAATGTCTAAATCCAGATCCAGGACTAGATAAATTAATATGGGTAGCCAATTGCCCATTTAACTTTCTTGTAATTATTTTACCTATATAGCTCTTACCACATCCTACTTTACCATATACAAATGCTCTACATATGTTCATATCAGATTCATTATATATTTGTAATATTTGATCTATAATTTCTATTTGTCTTTGGAATGGTTCTTTATTGAACGGTATATCAAACTTATATATGAAGGCATCCCTATAATCTGAATCTCTATCCCATACTGATATTTTATTAGTATTATTATTAGTAATAATTTCACGCTTATTAATTTTGAAATTAATTTTCCCTATATACCAAATAGTAGCATAATCGCGTGCCCTATTATCAGTAATTTGTACTTTATTAACTATGTATGCTATATATTTATCTTTACCCCTATATTTAATACATAATGAATCTGGAATAGTATCTCCATGACTATACTTTTCTAATGAAACAAATTGTGAATTATCCTTTATATATTTTAGACATGTCTCAGTATTTTCTTGATCACTTATTCCATCTAATATTGAAAACTTTATTCCTAATAGATAAAGTATAATAGATAATACTTCATGAAAAAATGTAGACAAATATGGTATTATTAGTAATAAAATCCACATAAAATTATTTCTTAATAATAAGCAAAATTTTTTCTTATATCAATTTCAATAAAAATAATTGATTAATAAAGGAATCGAACTAAAATATAATAAAAATGTGGTATAACTAAAGGAGTTATATTTTTTCATTTCCGTTTCTGCATCCTTTATAAAATATGTACACGGATATAATGTTTTAGATACTACAGATTTTTCAACAGATTTGTTGTATATTGTTTCTTGACACCCTATATATTTAATTAATCCTAAAAATATTAATATTCCTCCAGTATTTATTATAGGATAATTCAATAATTTATAATATGTAAAGTAATAATATAATACCCAAGCAAAGCAAATAGTATCTGTTCCATGATCATAAAAATCACCGAACTTTGTAACCATATCGTATTTTCTAGCCATAGGACCATCTATACAATCGAAATAATATCCTAGTAAATAGTAAAATTGAAAACTACCTATACTATATAGTGTTAGATTATAAATCGAATATAATTGTAATAAAAAACTAATTGTAGTCAAAAAGTTAGGTGTTAATCCTAAGTTATAAGTCATAGTAATTGGCCCATTTATTAAATATTTGAATAGATAAAAATCTATAGTATTATGATCTTCAATGGGTCTTTTATGAATTTTAATTTTCATTAGTTGTTAATATTAATAGATGTAAAAAATGATTTAAATTACCGCGTTGAAATTGATTAATTTTGTAAATATGTTTAAATATTAAAATGAAGCTTTTATATAGGGTACATTCATTCGATGAAAATAAATTAATTATTCAATTTCAAATACTTTCTATAAATGATTTCATTAATATTCAATTTAATACAAAAGATGAATATATGGATTATAGAGGAGTAAATCCTAAATATCACTATAGACATGTAGAGACAGGAGATATAGTTATATATAAACCAGAAATAGATGTTAGAATTTGTATACCACAAATATCAGATAATTCTGGTACATATATTAAAGCAAACCAATGTGATTTAGATAAATGGCATATTAAGGAATACCCAGATAGTTCAAATGCCAGAATATATAATGAAATAGAAAAATATGTTAATCGTTATACTAATAGTTATAGATCATATGATTCCGATTCTGATTAATTAAAATAAAAAATAGATGTTATCTAGGATATAAATAAAAATTTGTTTACTTTTTCTTTTTTATTTTTTTTTGGGGATTTTCTTTTTTATTCTTTTTTTCTTTTTTTTCTTTTTTTTCTTTTTTTCTTTTTTTCTTTTTTTCATTTTAGATAAGCTATTTAGGCGACCAGATCGGCGGTGCGAGCATCCATCATCAAGGTGTGGTAGGCGTGCCAAGCCTCAGGAGGCGCAGTGTAACTCGGCGGACCCATATACCCAGTGTAGTTGCGCCGAGTGCGATCAGGGGTGGCCTTAGGGTGCCAGAGATCGGTAGTAGCTCCATCACCACCGATGTAGTGAACATCGCGCACAGAGTCGTACACCGTCTCGTTATCGCCGTTGACGATTGGGGGGCCAGTGTTGGTCTTATTCTCGATGATACCGCCATCCATTACGCCGAGAGTATCGAGGATAGCGCAGTGAGTCTCAAACTGCTCGCCCTCAATCTGGAAGATATCGTTCTGGATCTCGCGCTGGATCTCGGCCACCTCGGCGTCGTCGTGGTTAGCATCGATCTCGGACATCTGCTTGTCGTAGTTGTCGAGAAACTCCTTGATCTCGCTGTAGTCGATAAACACGACATTGGTGCCAGTGATCTTCTTGTAGCGCTCCTCATCGGCATCGCGCTTGGCCCGAGCCTCGGCGTCCTTCTTCTGGTGATCGACACTGCGAGTCCAAGAGTCGTTCTTGGCCTTGGCAATGATGCTCTTCCGAGCACCCGAGATGTCCATGGGCACCCCGTTCTTGGCAGCCGAGTTCTTGGCCTGGCGCTCGCGCTTGGTCAACTTCTTGCTCTCGGCCGGAGTCGGTCCAGCACTAGTCGTGCCATCGAACACCTCCAGCCCAGCATAGCGCCCCACGTTGCCATAGTGCTTGGCGGTAGGGAGAGCGCCACTGTTCTTCGGCGAGCCCATATTGTAGCCCATCGTATTGCGGCGGTTCTCGGCCTTGTGCTCGCGCCAACGGAGGTGGCGCTGAACAGCCGAGTCGAGATCCTTCCGAGCGTTGGCGATCTGCGTGGAGCTGCCACTGAAGGTGATCGTCTGGTAGCCGTTGTAACGCTTGGTCGGGTCGTACCGACCGAAGACGACAC
>CEUZ01292117.1_pt1 | contig 17490 bp, 15 predicted proteins | sample 361511 | NCBI WGS metagenome assembly CEUZ01 (sample SAMEA2622822, study PRJEB7988) | marine metagenome | biome: marine biome (ENVO:00000447); feature: surface water layer (ENVO:00002042); material: "saline water (ENVO:00002010), including plankton (ENVO:xxxxxxxx)" | depth 5 m
GTATGAAAATACCGAAAATTTCTAACATTGACAAAACATTAGTTAGTAATAGAATTCTGATGAATAGCATAGCTAGTTACTATTTTTTGATTTATAAAACTAATATTTGTACGTATTGATTATTTATTTTTATTAATGTTTTGTTAATAATATTATTTTGATATTTTCTAAATGATTACGTGTAGCAAAGTTTCAAGGGGTTTATGATGGCTGGAATTCAATGTTCGAAGTGTCAATTTCAAAATCCTGAAGGATTTGGATTTTGTGGAAGTTGTGGTGAAAAACTTGAACAAGGATGTCCATCTTGTGGAGCTCAATTAATTTCTGGATTTAAATTTTGTGGAAGCTGTGGTCAAAAAATTGATGACGAGTCCACTTCATCGTCAAGTACTAATGGTGGTTCTCAATCTGAATCTTCTTTACTTGAACCAATGCAGCCTGCGCAAATTTTATCAGATAAACCTGAATTTATACCTGAAGAATTTGCAAATGGTCGATATCGTTCAACCAAATTCTTAGGAGAAGGTGGAAAGAAGAAAGTATATTTAGCTTATGACAGTCTTCTGGATAGAGAAGTTGCATTTGCTTTAATTAAGACTGAAGGTCTTGATGATCAAGGAAGAGCAAGAATTACTAGAGAGGCTCAGGCTATGGGGAGATTGGGTTCACATGGCTCAATTGTCACTGTCTTTGATCTCGGAGAACACAATGGTCAACCATTTATGGTAACGGAATTGATGGCTGGAGGTGATGTAGAGGGAATGGTGGAAGATGCAGAAAACCATCGAATTCCTATTGATAAAGTACTTCGTATAGGTATGCAAATTTGTAATGGTCTTCAATTTGCACATGAAAGAGGAATTATCCATCGTGATTTAAAGCCTGGAAACGTATGGCTTACAGGTGATGGGGATGCAAAAATCGGAGACTTTGGACTTGCGGTTGCTACAGATAAATCAAGACTTACTCAGATGGGAATGATGGTAGGTACAGTTGCATACATGCCACCTGAGCAGGCCATGGGAGGGGAAGTTACCCCTAAGGCAGATTTGTATTCCCTTGGTGCCATGTTGTATGAAATGATTACTGGCAGACCTCCTTTTTTGGCTGATGACCCCTTGGGGATTATTAGTCAACATATAAATACAGCTCCTGTTGCTCCTACTTGGCATAATGGAAATTGTCCTAAACCACTTGAATCCTTAGTTTTGCGATTACTTGGAAAAAGCACTACTGAACGACCTGATTCTGCATCAGACGTTCTTAGTGCATTACAAGGTATTGAGTTAACTTCTGAACCTGACAATGCTGTTGTAAATGTGGATGAGTCACAAAATCAGGCATTAGATGCCATGGCGGGCAATGTTTTTGTAGGCAGACAGCGTGAAATGGGTGAGTTAAAGGCCGGCCTTGAAGATGCATTATCTGGAAGAGGAAGACTGATGACTCTGGTCGGAGAACCTGGTATTGGAAAAACAAGAACTTCTCAAGAACTTGCTACATATGCAACATTGCGTGGGGCGCAAGTATTGTGGGGCCGATGTTATGATAGCCAGGGAGTTCCTCCATATTGGCCATGGGTTCAGGCAATCCGTTCGTATGTCCAAGAAAGAGACACTGAGGATTTACGTTCTGTTATGGGATCGGGAGCATCCGATATAGCTGAAATAGTTGGAGATGTACGTTCAAAACTTGGTGATTTAGAAAAACCACAGGATTTAGATCCAGAACAGGCACGATTTAGATTATTTGATTCGACTACAAATTTCTTTAGAACTAGTTCAAGAAATCAACCTATCGTTCTGTTTCTTGATGATTTACATTGGGCAGATAAGCCTTCACTACTACTTCTTGAATTTATGGCCAGAGAACTTGGGGGATCACGACTTTTAGTTGTAGGAACATACCGAGATGTAGAATTGTCTCGTCAGCACCCATTAGCAGAAACATTGGGTGAATTAACGCGAGAACGATTATTTCAACGTGTTTTGTTAAGAGGTTTGGTGAAAGAAGACATAGGTAGATTTATCGAAGTGACTACTAATGTCTCCCCACCTGATCAACTTGTTGAATCAGTATATACACAAACTGAAGGAAATCCTCTTTTCGTAACGGAAGTAGTCAGATTACTTGTTCAGGAGGGAGAACTTGCACCAGAACGAATCAATGAAAGAGATAGCTGGAGTGTCCGAATTCCTGAAGGTGTCCGTGAAGTCATAGGACGACGTTTGAATAGATTGTCAGATCATTGTAATCAAATTTTAACTACTGCTTCTGTGATTGGAAGAGAATTTGAACTTCAACAACTCTTACAGTTAACTGAAGATGTAACTCAAGATCGATTGCTTGAATTAATTGAAGAGGCTTTAGCATCTCGAGTGATTGAAGAGATGCCTCAAACCGTTGGAAGATATCAATTTACTCATGCATTAATCCAGGAGACGCTTTCTGAAGAACTTTCGATCACTCGTAAAGTGCGATTGCATGGACAGGTCGCACAAGGTCTTGAGGAATTATATGGTGCAAATGTAAACCAGTATGCTTCAGAACTAGCATTTCACTATGCGCAGGCGGAGACAGTATTAGGTCCACAAAAATTAATACATTTTGCTTCTATAGCTGGCCAGCAATCACTTGAAGCTTTTGCTTTTGAAGAAGCACGAGATCATTTTATGAGTGCTCTTCATGCTAAAGAAGGAACTAATACCACAGGAAAAGCAGTAGATGATATACATGCATCTCTTTTAAGTGGTGTAGGTGAAGCGTTTATTGGAGAAGGAAATAACGTTCAAGGTTGGCCAGCACTTCACAGGGCATTTGAATTCTACAAGGAAATTCCAAATATTGAAAAGTGTTTGGAGATAGCTGAAATCTATTGTATTCCAGCAGTCCGAGGCCCACATCCTGTAGTTGCCGAGGCTGTAGAGATGGCACCATCGGCTTCATTGATTCGTGGCAGGCTTCTATCGTTTCATGGAAGATTTCTTGGATTTGCAGGAAGGTATGAAGAGGCTATCCAGAGTTTAGAAGAAGCTAAAGGTATAGCAGAGAGTTTTGATAATAATTCGTTGCTGCTAGCAATAATGGTTAATACCAGTATGGCGTCAAATTTTGACTTACGTTGGGATGAGTCCTCTGAAAATATCATCAAAGCATATGAACTTGTTCGAAGTTCAAATTTCGAGACTGATGATTTTGTTTTACAGGCGTATGGGATGTCTTCAGGTACTTCGTTCTGGCGAGGTGAAATGAATAAAGCACTTGAAATTAATAATCAGATGCAGGAAATAGTTGGTCGTACTCGTGGGCGATTTGCTATAGATAATGTATTGGGAATGCGAACAAACCTATTTTTACATAACGGAAGATTTGAAGAAGCTCTTGTACTTAATGAACGTTTGGTGGAATCTTCCCCTAATAATGTTGGGGCTAGAGGTTTTAGGGCTCATTTGCAGTATTTAATAGGAGATTTTGTTAAAGGCTCACAATATATAAATGAAATGATTGAAGTAGCAAATAATGCAAATATTGGACCTCAGGCTGGATTGTTAAATGCTTCTAATGTGGTGATACTTACTTCCAAAATTTCAGGTACTAATGAATATCTATCTCGTGCAGAAGGAATGATTAATAGAGCAGTTAGTCAAACTGATGTTGCACCTACATATGCCCTAGTTGCGAAAGTTTTATCTGCGCTTGTAGGTTGCTTGCGTGGTGATGTTAGTCTTGCCAACAAAGATTTAGATGAGCTTTTAGGGTATTCAGAAACTATCATTCGTTTGGCCGCAACTACGATTCTTGCGGATGAAGTTATTGGTAGTATTTATGATGCTATGGGAGAGCATGAGAAATCCAAAGTATATTTTGATCAGGCCTATAATCATTTTTCAGATGATTATAAAGTACTTAAAATGCGAATAGGTTTGGATTATGTAGATGTTTTGGAAAAAACCAAAGATTCTACGGACAGAATCAAGGCAAGTGAAATACTCGATGAAGTTCAGGAGATTGCACGAACAACAGACGCTAGACCACTACTTGAAAGAGCATTATCAAAAAGGGATATTCTTAAGGCTTAAGAATATTATTATAGACAGTCGCTATTTATTGATACTATTCTTCAGTTTTTATCCGAAAAAATAATTCACTCATCTTTTCCTTCCGAAAATCAAAAATTTTCCGGACATCGTTTTTAACAAACAATGTATGAATTAACGATCCGCCTGGAAATGATCCAAACGGTATCGAATAATTTACGTTGTCTTTAATAATTGTTCCATTTTCGATTGATTCGAAGGTATGATTGTGAATCCAACTTTTATAGGGTCCTTTTTTTTGTTCATCTGTAAAAGAGTATGGAGGGTTCCATTCGGTTATGACGCTTGTCCACCATATAGGAATCCCATGTAATTTAAGGCGATATCGTATTTGGGTTCCAACCCCCATTGTTTTTGGAATGATATCTAATATTTTAAAATTAAGCCAAGGGGGGGTAAGAATTTCTAAATTGTTTGCATCTGAGAAAAAATGAAAAACATTATTTATATTATCGTTAACTGAGATCTTTCTATTAATGTTGTATATGGTCAATATTAATCTCTATTATAAATTTAATGTCTAATATATTTACTATAACTATATTCGTTACGTGAAATCAACGATATAATACTTCTCAGATTGAAGATAATCGGAGGAACTATGTTTCAAATCGACCTTTCTGGGAAAAATGCTTTAGTCTATGGTGTGGCCAATCACAGGAGTATTGCGTGGTCAATTGCAAAAATATTGAGTGATGCGGGTGCTCGAATTGGTTTGGTATATCAAAATGATCGATTACGAGAACCTGTTGAGCAATTATCATCAGAACTGAATGACGCTCTGTTATTTGAATGCGATGTAACTGATGATGACCAGTTGGTTGCTTTACATAAAGATATTTCTTCACAAATGGGCTCATTATCAATAGTTGTTCATAGTATCGCATTTGCGGATCGGAATGATTTAGGTGGAGATTTTTCAAATACTGGTCGTGATGGATTTCGAATGGCGTTAGAAGTTAGTGCATTTTCATTGTTGCCTGTAACTAAATACGCTTCGGAACTGATGACTGATGGTGGTTCAATAATAGCAATGACGTTTCTTGCTTCCGAAAGAGTATTTCCTGGTTACAATGTCATGGGTACTGCTAAGGCAGCTCTTGAAAATTCAGTAAGACAATTATCTGCAGAATATGGGCCAAGAAATATTCGAATCAATGCAATCTCAGCAGGACCTGTTGATACGTTATCTTCCAGAGTTATATCAGGATATCGAGATATGAAAAAGTTTCATGAAGAGAGATCTCCACTTGGAAGAAGTATTACCTTGGAAGATGTTGCAGGAACTGCGCTATATTTAGCTACTGATTTATCTTCAGGTGTTACTGGTGCTGTTCTTCCTGTTGATGCTGGCTACAGCATAATGGGAATATAGTCAGTTAGGTTTCTCTGAAGCATGAATAGTTGAAATAGAGGGCTTGTTGGCAGTTTACTTAGAAACAATGACTGACATACAAAATCTTGTTTCTGTAATGCCTTATTTTCAGGATGATTCCTCTTGTGTTTTTCTAGATAGTGCTAAGCAAAATGATGATATGAGTCGATACAGTTACCTTAGTGCAGATCCATTTCTCGTTATTCAGAGTACTGGAAATCAAATATCAATAACACAAAATGGAATCACAAATAACATTTCTGATAATCCTTGGAGATTAATAAAAAAACTACTGATTGAATATCAAGATGACACTTTTGAATTCGATAAACCATTCACTGGAGGCGCGATCGGATATTGGTCTTATGATTTAGGAAGAATGGTAGAGAAATTACCTGAAATTGCGGTGAATGATTGTGATTATTCTGAAATGTGGATTGGGTTTTATGATTGGGTTCTTATCCACGATCATCATGAGGATTTAATTACCTTATCAACCACTACGAGTAATCCACAAATTGACTATAAGGAACGTCAACAATGGGTAAAGGATCGAATCCTAGAATCCAACTTAAAAGTTAATGACGCTTTTAGTACTCAAAGATTGAATGCTACTTTTAAATCAAATTTCTCTATTAATGATTACATAGGTGCAGTTGAAAAAGTAAAAAGTTATTTAAAGGCTGGGGACATTTATCAGGCAAATATATCACAACGATTTAGTACTCTATATGATGGGGATCCATGGAAATTATATCTTAATCTGAGAGATGCTAATCCCGCTCCTTTTTCGGCATATTTAAATTTACCTGAAATATGTATTCTTAGTGCTTCACCTGAATTGTTTCTTTCTTTAGATGGGCAACGAGTTGAAACTCGACCAATTAAAGGAACTAGACCTACAAGCGAAGATAAGATTCTTGATGATGAATTAGCAAATGAACTTGTTAACAGTGAAAAAGATAGAGCTGAAAACGTTATGATAGTTGATTTGATGCGAAGTGATCTTGGGAAGGTATGTGAAATTGGATCAGTATCTGTCACAGGGCTCTGGACACTTGAAAGACATCCTACTGTTTGGCACTTAGTATCTAGAATAGAAGGAAAACTTAAAGAAAATTATGGTGCAATTGACCTTTTGGAACAATGTTTTCCAGGTGGATCAATAACTGGTGCACCTAAGATTCGTGCTATGGAAATTATTGAAGAGGTTGAACCAATGCGTAGAGGATTATATTGTGGCAGTATCGGATATATAGGATTTAATGGCAGTATGCGTACAAATATAGCTATTAGAACAATGACGATTACTAAAAATAATCTTCTATTTCATGGTGGTGGTGGAATAGTTGCTGACTCAGATCCATTGAGTGAATATCAAGAAACCTTAGATAAAGCAAAAGGACTTATGAGAGCATTGGAGATAAATCAATGAAATCATACATTGCATCTGTGAATGGAACTCTTTTGTATGAACATGAATCTACAGTATCGATTTTGGATAGAGGGTTTACTCTGGCAGATGGCGTGTTTGAAACAATGGTCGCCAAAAATACTAATGTATTTAGATTAGATCAACATCTTCAGCGTCTTAAAAAAGGGTCCGAACTACTAGGAATTGTGATTCCAAAAATTGAAGAATTAAAAAATCAATTAATTTCTGTACTTGATGCAAACAAATTACCTTATTCTGTTATTCGATTTACTGTATCGCGTGGCTATGATTATCAAAGAGGCTTGAATGTACATGCAGATACATTGCCTACAATTGTGATAAGAGTTTCACCAAGAAATAAGCCAAATATTGCTGGTATTTCTGTTTCTTTATCTTCGATTAGAAGAAATGAAGGGTCTCCAGTTTCCAAAATAAAATCACTTTCATATGTTGACGGTGTTATTGCCAAACAGCTAGCACATGATATGGGGTTTGATGATGCAATATTATTAAATAATGCTGGATATATTGCATGTGCTACGTCAAGTAATGTCTTTTTAGTAAAAAATAAGTGTTTAATTACTCCTTCTCTATCCAATGGTGTTCTTGAGGGGGTAACTAGATCGATAGTATTAGAAAGTGCAAAGTCAATAGGTTTAAATGTTTATGAAGAGTCAGTTTTACCTGATTTTAATACGGTTAATGAGATGTTCATGACAAATATTGTGAGTGGTATTGTTCCTATCGTTTCGGTAGATGGGGTTTTCATTGGATCAGGGTCAATTGGGCCAATAAGTAATCAATTGTTTAACATATATATTGAAATGAATTATTAGGTGAGTATTTCTATACAAGTAAACCAATAGGTTGTTCGAGCAAAGATTTAATTTCTCCAATAAATCTGGCAGCTGCTGCTCCATCATTTGCTCTATGATCTACCGAAAGTGTAACCTTCATCATTTGTTTAACTGTAATTTCTCCATCTGAAACTACTGGTTGTTGTCGAACTGATCCAACAGCAAGAATTGCACAGTTTGGAGGTGCTATTATTGCTGTAAAACTCTCAATATCGAACATTCCCAAGTTGCTTATTGTAAATGTTGAACCAATATATTCTTCTGCACGTAATTGATTTTCTCTTGCTCTGTTTATTAAATCTTTTGTCCCTACTGATATTTCTGCAAGTGACAGATTTTGGCAAGACATAATAGATGGTTGTATTAATCCACTTCCATCCAGGTCTATAGCAACTCCTATGTTTATGTTGGGATGAATTTCAATTGTGTCTCCATGAAAAGTCGCGTTAAAGTTTTGGTGGTTCTTGAGAGCAACAGCACATGCTTTAATTATAATGTCATTAACACTCACACGTTTGCCTTGAGATTCCAGAGCTTTGTTTACTTGAGATCGTATTTCCATTGTTCCTGTCATATCAATGTCAGTAGTTACATAAAAATGTGGAGCTTCTCTGGAGCTAGCGGAGGTTGTCCTTGCGACCGCTTGTCGCATTCTATTAAGTTCAATAATTTCAGAATTTATGTTTGAAGGTGTTGTTGATACTTTAGGCGCCTCAGTAACGGGTTGGGGTGAGGCAGATGGTTGTGAATAATTTAATACATCCTTCTCTACTATTCTTCCATTTGGACCTGTTCCTTGAATTAATTTAAGGTCTATACCCTTGTCTGCAGCAATTCTTCTTGCAACAGGAGATGCTTTTATTGTTTCTGAACTGGATTTAGGTGTTTCTATTATTGGTTCCTCTATGGGCTCACTGGTATTTAATTCTGTAACATTTTCATTTTCAGGAATATTATTATTTTCAACAGGGACTGAGGTTAAGTTGGATGGAATTTCTTCTTCTAGGGTTCCAATAAATCCAAGCACGGTTCCTACAGGCACCATTTCTCCTTCAGGAGTGATTATTTTTCTTAAAATGCCTCCTGAAGGTGAAGGCATAGGAATTATTGCTTTATCTGTTTCGATTTCAGCAATATCTTCCCCAGTAGTGATTTCGTCACCTTCTCCTTTTAGCCATTTGATTAATCGACCTTCTTTCATGTCGTAGCCCATTTGGGGCATCATTACGTTATCCAAAACCTATCTCCATCTTTATTAAATGAATGTAAATTATATTAATTACCTTGTATTATAATCCAAATTCTTTTTCAACTGCATCTAGAATCCACTGTTCGTTCGGTATTGTCATGATTTCTAGATTTCTTGCATAGGGAGCAGGAACATCAAGACCTCCGATATGCAAAACTGGTCCATCGAGATCGTCAAAAGCGTTTTTTTGAATCTCATATGCAACATATGAGCCAAATCCCCCGGTAGCCCATGTCTCTTCGATTACGACACATCTATGAGTTTTCTGAGTGGATTCAATTAATGTTTGAATATCTAATGGGCGTAATGTCCTTAAATCGATAACTTCTGCATCAACATTACGTTCTTGTAGTTTTTCGGCTGCTAATAAGGCAGTATGTACGGATCGTCCGTAACCAACTAAAGTTATGTCTGATCCATTTCGTCTTGTTTTAGCTTTACCAAAAGGTACTTCAAAAGAACTATCATCGGGAATTTCACCCCTAACGTTATAGAGAAGTGCATGTTCGCAATAAAGGATTGGGTTATTATCTTTAAATGCAGTTCGTAACAAGCCTAGAGCATCATCTGGGAAAGCAGGAGTTAAGACTTTTAAGCCTGGTATCGTAGCATAAAATCCTTCAAAACTCTGAGAGTGTGTAGCAGCAAGACCCGCTCCACCACCAGTAACTGTCCGAATGATTATTGGTGCTGAATATTGACCACCTGACATGTAATGGATTTTAGCGGCATTATTTATTATTTGGTCGGAGGCCATTAGGCTAAAATTAATTGTCATTATTTCTACTACAGGTTTTAATCCTGCCATAGCAGCTCCAATTCCAGCTCCAACAAAACCTGCTTCTGAAATAGGAGTGTCGATAATGCGACTTTCCCCATACTCTTCTAAAAATCCTTTTGTAACTACATAGGCACCATTATATGCACCAACATCCTCACCCATAATTATTACTCTTGGATCATTATCCATGGCTTCACGAAGACCCAAGCTGATTGCATCTCTCAAAGTTAATTCAGCCAATTTCCACCCCTTTTATCATGATGATTATCATGGTTGCCTTGATTATGCATATATATTCTTTGTAAGATCATTGGGATCTGGATCAGGGCTAGATTCAGCAAATTGAGTTGCATCTTCAACTGTTAGATTTGCTTCCTCATCGAGTCTTCCTATTAGTTTTTCACTTGCATGTCCAGCTTCAAGTAGCATTTCTTTTAGTAAAGCTATAGGATCTCGTGGCCTCCATTTATCAACTTCGTCTCTGTCGCGATAAGTTACTGGGTCTGCCATTGAATGTCCTTGAAATCGGTAAGTTACAGCTTCGAGTAGATATGGTTTTGATGTTTTACGTATTTTCGCTATAGCGTCAATCGATGCTTCTCGTACTGCAAGAACATCCATGCCGTCAATACGGCTATTAGGTATTTTATATCTATCTGCAATGGTATGCACTTTACTACCACCAGCAAATGTTCTATCTATGTGACTGCCCATTCCGTAGAAGTTATTTTCTAGAAAAAACAAAACTGGTAACTTCCACACAGATGCAAGGTTCATTGTTTCGTGAAATTCTCCTTGATTTAAAGCCCCGTCACCAAAAAAACATACAACTATCCTATCTTCATTTAATTGTTTAGCTGCTAAAGCAAGTCCAGCTGCTAATGGAAGGTGTCCTCCTACAATTGCATGTCCCCCGGCAAAATTTTTTGAAGCATCAAATATATGCATCGAGCCACCTCTGCCAAAACTGGTACCTGTGGCTTTTCCACATAATTCAGCCATTATTGCTCTTGGTTCCAATCCGCGAGCAAGTGCGTGCCCATGGTCTCTATAATGAGTAATTATGTGATCATCTTCATTGAGTGCTGATGCTAAACCCACAGCAATAGCTTCTTCTCCAATATAAAGATGAAGAAAACCTCGAATTTTTCCTTGCATATACAATTGAGAACATTTTTCTTCAAATAGACGAATAATTTTCATATCACGATATAGATTTAAAAGTTCACTAGGCTGAATTTCGGTTTTTTCCAATACCTGCATATGACTCCTTTCGTTCTAAACTATGTTCATGCTCCGTGAATTGCTCGATTTTGAACTGATAATGCTGCTTCCTTTAATACTTCAGAAAGACTTGGATGGGCATGAACAACTGATGCTATTTCCTCGGATGTTCCTTCAAGAGTTCGGGCCATTGATAGTTCTCCCAATAGTTCGGTTACTTCGGAGCCGATCATATGACAACCAAGTATTTGTCCGTATTTTGCGTCAGTAATAATTTTTGTGAAACCATCAGCCTCGCCTAGCCCTAATGCTTTTCCATTGGCATTAAATGGGAATTTACCAATTTCTACTTCATAACCTGATTCTTTTGCTTCTTCTTCCGTTAACCCCCAACTTGCGACTTGTGGTTGACAGTAAACTGCTCTAGGCATTAATGAGTATTCTAGTGTGTCCTTTTTTTGTCCTGCGATAAATTCTGCGACCCAGACACCCTGTTCTGAAGCGACATGAGCTAATGGTAATTTTCCTGTAACATCACCAATGGCAAATATGTTCGGAATCGTTGTTTGCATGTAATCGTTTATTGAAATATATCCATTGCTTATTTGAATGCCAAGTTTATCTAATCCAATATTTTCTGTATTTGCTTCAATTCCTATTGCTAAAAGTGCAGCCTGCGTATTAATTGTTTCAGAATTTTCATCCAAGGTAATACTTACTTTTGTTTTCCCGGACTTTTTAATCTGAATGTCCTGAATAGATATGCCTGTTTTGACATTAATTCCATGTCTAATAAAGGATTTTTTAAGGTAGTCGGCAATTTCAGGATCCTCTTTGGGGAGTAATTGAGGGAGAATCTCGATTAAGGTTACATCAACATTATAGGAGTTATAGATATATGCAAACTCGCAACCGATTGCTCCACCTCCAATAATGACAATTGATTCAGGTAGTTCAGGTTGTTCAAGAGCTTCTCTACTTGTCATCACTGTTTTACCATCAATTGAAATTTCAGGTAAGTTTCGAGGTTTTGCCCCAGTGGCAATAACGATATTTTCGCCCTCAATTCTTGTATTTTGGTCAGTGATTTCGACAGTATTAGCATCAATAATTTTACCTTCGCCAGTGAAGCGGGTGATTTTATTTTTCTTCAATAAATAATCTACACCACGTACAAGTTGATTAACGACTTTTCTACTTCGTTCTAAACCAATACCATAATCAAGGTGAATATTTTCAATTGTAATTCCGAAATCGCTAGATCTACTAATTAAATTTGCAACTTCAGCGTTCCTGAGAAGAGCTTTACTTGGTATGCATCCCCAATTTAAACAAACTCCACCCAGGTCAGATTTTTCTATTATTGCGGTTTTTAGTCCAAGTTGGGCTGCACGAATAGCACACACATAGCCACCTGGTCCTGAACCAATAATTATTATATCGAAACGATCCATATACGACCTTCTTTTACTTACAACTATACATAAATAGTATAGTTATTTCCAATACCGATAGATAATTTCTATCACTGAAGTATATATATGATGTAGATAAGAGTATTGATTTGACTTGAATTCAATAGGATTGTTAGATAGGTTTATATGTGGGAAGTGTTATTGTTTCAGAAACATCTTCATATTCAACGCTTACATCCATGCCGACCCAGATATTCTTTGGTTCAGGTATGACTCCAACTATATTTGTCATTAATCTCACGCCTTCATCTAATTCCACTACACCAATAATGTAGGGGACGTCATCCTGAAATCCTGGAGCAGGTCTATGACTTATAACGTAGCTGTATATTTTTCCCTTTCCACTTGCTGTAACCCATTCTAAATCCATTGACCAACAATGCGGGCATAATGCACGTGGATAAAAGTGAAATTGAGAGCATGATTTACAGCGAGGAAGTTTCATTGCATGGCTTTTGCAACTATCCCAATAAGGTTGTGTCTCTGGAGTAGGTGTTGGTAACGGTTTTGATTGCGTCATAGCTCTCCTTTTAATTAGCGCGAGTATATTTGTGATAATTTATTCGGTCAAGTATTACTCTTTTTCATTTCTCCTAGCTAATTTTGAAAGCCATATTCCTACTTCGTATAACAATATAAAAGGTAAAGCAACTAGTGTTTGATTTAATGGATCGAATGTTGGAGTAATCAGTGCTCCAAGAACGAATGCAATTACAACAGCAAATCTGCGACCACGTTTAAATGTATCTTTGTCAACGATTCCTGATTTTGTTAGAAAGAACATTGTTATAGGAGTTTCGAATACCAATCCCATCCAGAACATTAATGTTAGAACCAAGTTCATGTATGTACTGATTCGTATCATTGGGATTGCTAAGTCGCTGCCAAAAGTTAACAAGAATGCAAGCATCGGAGGTAAAAGAACAAAGTATGCAAAAATCATACCAGTTATAAAACAAATAAGTGCACCTGGTATTAGTAAATAAACGTATCTGCGTTCTGATTTAGTTAATCCAGGGGCCATGAACATGATTATTTGAGATGCAAGAACTGGTGTGGCAATTACAAAACCAGACATTAAAGATATCTTTACAGTAATTGCAACCATCTCCGTTACATCTGTAAAAATAGGTTTTCCTGATTCTGAAAGATATCCAGCTGCTGGTTTTTCCAATATTTTGATTAATGGTTCAAAAAATATCGCAGCTACAATAGCACCAAGTAGAATCGCGATTACTACCTTTAATAATCGCCATCTTAGTTCCTGTAAATGTGTTCTTAATGGTCGTTCGGTATCTGTCATTATTTATTATCTTCGGTGGAGTCTTTGTTGTTATCGGAATTTGAATTAGATTTAGGTCTTGGTTCAGCATCAGGATGAGTAATCTTATTGTCTTCGCTATCGTTCCCAATAGCTTCTTCAATAGGATCTTTTACAAGTTCCGTAATTGCATTATTTAATTCACTAGATTGATTTTTAAATTGCTTGCTTAATTCTGAAATAGATTTAAATGTATGCCCAATACGATCTGGGCCCATAATGAGCATAGCTACAATTCCTATTACTAGTATTTCTAATGGACCCATACCTAGGAGGTTCATATTTCCATATCCCAACTTTCAGCAATTGAACATATGTCATCAGCTAACTTTGATTCAGTTGCTATTCTAGAATCCCATATAAATCCATGTCGTTTAAAAAGTTCTATCATAGTACATATAGGTAATCCTAGAACGTTAGTATAGCAGCCATTAATGATTTCGACAGGGTTAAAATCATTATCTTGAATTGCGTATGCTCCTGCTTTATCGAATGATGAACCACTTTCAACAAATTTATTCATTTCTTCATCTGAATAATTTCTCATGGTTACCTCGGTGACGGTGTGATCAATATAAATCTCTTGAGTTTTTGGGCTTTTTAATGCGATCGCGGTTACAACAGAATGTTTTTGTCCTCGTAATTCCATAAGCATATTAATTGCTTCTGATGAAGATTTTGGCTTTCCAAAAATCTTTTTATTTAAAAAAACTAAAGTATCTGCAGAAATAACATACTTCGATTTAAAATTTTGAGTTATGGAAATTGCCTTGGAATGAGCAATACTCTTAGCTGCATCCACAGGATTATTTAAATCAGGTGGTATATTTTCAATTATATTAGGTTCTACTTGGAAATATTTAATATTGAGATAATTTAATAAGCTCTTTCTTCTAGGTGAAGAGGATGCTAAAATCAAATCTGAATATTTTTGCTGAATAGTATTGTGCATACTTTAATCTCCTGTTTTGAAATTCAACTACAACTTTTAATCGAATTGACTTTGCTGAAAGTTAAACTTCTCTAAAACCTCAATCAAAAACAAGGTTTTTAGGGCTCAGGCTAACAATTGATTCTATATGATGCGTTTGAGGAAAAAGGTCAATTGGTTGGATTGAGTTTATTTGGTAATTACCGTCTATTAACACTTTTAAATCTCGTGCAAGAGATTCTGGTTCGCAGGAAACATAGATTAATTTTGGTATTTGGTATTGATTAAGTGTATTTAAAACGTTTGGATGACATCCTTTTCGTGGAGGATCTAATATAACTGCATCCAATTTATCTGAAAGATAACTCAATGCATTCTCTGTTTTTGAAGTAATAAATTCTATATTCGTTAATCCATCAGCATTAGTTTTTGCGTCCCTTATTGCAGAAGGGGATTCTTCAATTGCATAAATATTTTGAGAAAGAGGTGAAAGAAGTATTGCGAATGTTCCTACTCCTGCATAAGCATCAGCAATTTTTTCTTTGCCAGATAAATTTAATTCTTTGGAAATTATGTTGATCATGTGTTTTATTTGGTCTGAATTTGTTTGAAAAAAAGAGGGTGAGGCGATACGAAAATCATGATTATTAATTCTTTCAGAATAATATTTTTGACCACTTTCAATTGAAACTTTTGGATTCTGAAGTGCAGGTTGGATTAAATGAGTATTAGTGTTAATACCATAACGAATAGAAAGCTGACTGGTTTCTTCAACTTTATCCTGTAAAGAATGCAAAAATGTGTTTATTTGGGGATGCATTATTTCGCATTGATCAATCCGGATGAATTTTCTAGTAATTCGATTCACAAATCCAAGAGTTCCTTTAGGTCCTACTGTAAATCTTGCATGGTTTCGGTAATTTATAATATTTTCACTTGGCCAAACGGGTTTAATTTCAAAATTAACATGTATTTTATAGGAATTAATTGCATGTAAAATTTGATTTTGTTTTATTTCCAATTGTTTATCGTAGGATATATGTTGCCATTGGCAACCGGTACATTGACCAAAATACTCACATCCTGGAAGGATTCTTTGTTCTGAATGAATTAATACTTTTATAGTGTTTGCATAGATTGTATCTTTAGTGATGCGTGTTATTTCCGCTGCCACTTTTTCCCCTGGAATTGCTCCAAATACATTGATGGTAAAGCCATTCCAATCACTTGAAGTATCTCCATTATTAGTGTGAGAAACGATTTTCAACTCTATAATGTCGCCTATTTCTGGTTTTGATTGTGAAGTTTTCATAAGTACTAAACTATTAAACTAATATATTTTTTGCATCTACAATTGATTGTTATCTTGACACCAATTAATTTGGCTACATATACTACTTGAGTATACCTTGTTTTTCTAATATAGAAAGGGAGTGATTCCACTGTCAGAAGTACGTGCGATGGAAGGTGAAACATTTGATAGCTTGTTGAGACGTTTTAATAAACGAGTTCAACAGGATGGTGTCCTATCTGAAGCGAGAAGAAGGGCTCATTACGAACCCCCAAGTGTGGTTCGTAAGAAAAAAGAAGCTGCAAAAAAAAGAAAAAGTCGACGAACCAATCTTGGTAAAATTACTTCCCGAAGGTGAGATATGTCCCTAAAAGAACGTATGAATGAAGAGATCAAGACTGCTATGCGTTCTGGTGATTCCTTAAAGCGTGATGTTCTTAGAATGGCTAATAATGCCTTAAAATACGCAGAAATTGAAAAAGGGAGCTCTCTAAGTGATGAAGAGGAGCTAATAGCAATCAGAAGGCAAGTTCGACAAAGAAAAGAAAGCATTGAAGCTTTTCGAAGTGGAGGCAGAGAAGAAAGTGCTCAACAAGAAGAATCAGAGCTTGCAATACTTGAAGAGTATCTACCTCAACAAAAAGATCGTGAAGAAGTAATTGCAATTGTTAATGAAAGTATTAAATCAGTAAAAGCTCTGGGTATTTCTGATAAAGGTAAAGTTATTGGGAATGTTATGTCTCAATATAAAGGTTCAGTTGATGGTGCTATAGTCAATGAAGTAGTTCAGGAATTACTCAGCAATCTTTAACCCCTAACGTCTTAATACATATCTTTAAATTTCCCTTTTGAGAACTGAGGTTTACTAATGCGGATTGGAATTGTGGTTTTCCCTGGCACCTGGAGTGATGAAGATTGCCACATGGCTTTCTCAGAAGTGTTAGGGGTTGAAACAACGTATGTGTGGCACAAGGATACCGATTTAAGTGATATCGATTGTGTAGTGCTTCCTGGTGGTTTTTCATATGGAGACTATCTTAGAACCGGAGCCATAGCCCGGTTTTCCCCAGTGATGGAGTCAGTTTTACGCTTTGGCAAAAGTGGCAAACCAGTAATTGGAATTTGTAATGGATTTCAAATTCTTTGCGAATCCGGGTTATTACCAGGTGTACTTATGCGAAATGATTGTCTGGAATTTCGTTGTGAATGGACAAATCTTCGAGTTGAAACAAACAACACTATATTCTCAAATAAGGCTGAAAATGATCAAATCCTGAAAATACCTGTTTCACATGGAGAAGGCAGATTCTTTATCGACAATTATGAATTAGAAGAATTAGAAATGAACAAGCAGATTTTGTTTAGATATTCAAGCTCAACTGGTGATATAAGGAGTTCGGATAATCCAAATGGTTCACTTAATAACATTGCTGGTATCACCAATAAAGAAGGAA
>CEUZ01257991.1_pt1 | contig 17447 bp, 14 predicted proteins | sample 361511 | NCBI WGS metagenome assembly CEUZ01 (sample SAMEA2622822, study PRJEB7988) | marine metagenome | biome: marine biome (ENVO:00000447); feature: surface water layer (ENVO:00002042); material: "saline water (ENVO:00002010), including plankton (ENVO:xxxxxxxx)" | depth 5 m
ATTATTCTCTCCAAATTGTTGTTAGATATATATTGAAATTTCTTTATGTTGCTTACATCTTTTTTGGCTGTGATTTTATAACATGAAATAGCTTCACCGACCAATGCAATCGTTATAAGCTTCTACTTTAGGCAATATTTTTGGTACAGTCTGTCCTAGGTATAAAATATTTGATTGAATACTATGTAGAATCAACTGTATATATTTTACCCATATGTTTCCAGATAATCGTAATTCATTATAAATTTTAAGCAAATGTCTCGTCCTATAAATGCATTGATTGATCTTTCTGCACTTAAGCATAATCTTTCTGTTGTTCGTCGTTATGCTAAATGCGCCAGAGTAATGGCAGTAATAAAAGCAGATGCATATGGGCATGGCTTATTACGTGCAGCTGAGGCTTTTAGTAGTGCAGATGGCTTTGCTATTTTAGAAATAGATGCTGCTATACATTTACGAGAAGCTGGCTATCAGCATACTATATTATTAATTGAAGGATTCTTTTCCAAATCAGAATTGGAATTATTTGAGCGCTATCAGCTATCTGCTGTAATACATAATAGTAAGCAGTTGCAAATGTTATCTGCTTATAAACTATCAGGAAAATTAAATGTTTTTTTGAAATTAAATACTGGTATGAACCGTTTAGGTTTTACCCCAGAACAATTTCTTAAGGCGTTGGAGACATTGCAGTCAAATTCTGCCATTGATCAAATCACTTTGATGACACATTTCGCTTGTGCAGATAACAGAAATGATAGAAAGGAAGTTATTGAACAGCTTCAGTGTTTTAATTCTGTTGTTACAAATTATGACCTTCCATGCTCGTTAGCTAATTCAGCAGCAACATTGCAGTATCCTGAAACTCATGCTGACTGGGTGCGCCCTGGCATAATGTTATATGGTGCGTCACCATTTTCTGATATATCTGCAAGTGAGTTAGATTTACGACCATCTATGACGTTCACTAGTGAGATCATCGCAGTACAGAATCTTAACGCCGGAGATACAGTTGGTTATGGCCAGACATTTTGTGCTAAACAAATTATGCGTGTAGGGATTGTTGCAGGGGGATATGCAGACGGATACCCGCGTCATGCGCCTACTGGTACGCCAGTACTAGTTAATGGGGTTCGTACGCGAATTATTGGGCGAGTATCTATGGATATGTTGCATGTGGATTTGAGTAAAGTTGCAAATGCAGGGATTGGAAGTCCTGTAGTATTTTGGGGGAAAGGAATGCCTGTAGAAGAGGTTGCTCAGGCAGCTGGTACCATAAGCTATGATTTATTATGTTCACTGACCCAGCGAGTAAAGATAAAAACGTAAACGATATGTAATTTCAAGGAAAAGTTCTTTCTGCTAGCTCTTCCTTGAAATTATTAAGTAGTTTTATTATTCAATTTTTGCTTTTTCTTTTAATTTTTCTAGGTAAGTTTTAAATTTTTGTTGTAATACACGCTGTTGAACTTTCTGTTTCACTTCCTCAAAAGGTGGTATTTTTAGAGGGCGCATGCCATCTAGTCTGATTATATGCCAACCAAATGAGGTCTTTACAGGCTTTTCTGTTATTTCACCAGTTTTTAATTTAATTAGAGCTTCTGCAAAAGGCTGTGAATAGCTTCTCGCTGATGACCAACCTAGTTCACCACCCTTATTTTTAGATCCGTCATCTGTAGATTTATCCTTTGCAATCTCCTCAAATTTACCACCCTTCTTAATTTTTGCAATAATGTCCTTAGCTTCTGCTTCGGTACTGAGTAATATATGTCGGGGATTATATTCTTGATCACCCATAGATGCGGCGCTTACTGCCTGGTATTCTTCACGAAGCTCCTTCTCAGCTGGATTATTATTTTTAATAAAATCAGCTTGAAGTGCTCTAATCAGAACTGATTGTCGTGTAATCATAATTTGTGTTGAGATATCAGGGTCTTTATCTAGTTTCTTTCTTATAGCCTCTTGAGATAATACTTCTTGTTTTATAAGGTCATCTCGAACAGCATTTCTTGTCTCAGGAGTATCTTTCTGTCCTTGAGCAATAAGCCCCTTCATTACTAATTCTAATCGTGACTTTGGAATAGCAACCCCATTTACCTTAGCTAAAGGTGCGGCATGTATTGAAGTAACAAATACAAGCGTAGATATATAGAATACTATTAATTGCATAAATTTAATCAATTGCATTGGATTTCCTTCTTAGTAAATTAAATCAAAACTAAATTTCTTCAGGAGTATACGCCTTTATACTTAATGCGTGAATATCCCTACCTATCATTTCTCCTAAAGCAATATATATCATCCTATGTCTTTCTATAGTAGATTTCTCATAAAAATTAGATGAAACAATGGTAAGAAAAAAGTGGCCGCCCCCATCTTTTGCCCCTTCATGGCCGATATGTTTATGACTTTTATCAATAATTTCAATCTTCTCTGGGTTAAAGATAGTAAGCTTTTGTTTAATAGTGTTTATTGTACTCATTCAGGCAATACTTTTTTAAATGGCCTAACCATGATTTTTGAGTATACACCCGAAATTACGTATGGATCAGCCTCAGCCCAAATTCGTGCTGCTTCTAACGATATAAATTCTGCTATGATCAAACTACCAGTAAAGCCAGCTGGACCTGGATCTGAACTGTCTATAGCCGGATATGGGCCGGCTAGTAGCAGGCGCCCTTCATTTTGTAGCGTCTTAATTCGCTCTAGATGAGCTGGTCTAGATGCTACACGTTTTTCTAGGCTATTTGGAGTATCTTCTCCATGTATAACGTATAGCATCACGTATTGCTGTCCTCATTTTCAGTTATGAATTTTCCTAGCATAAGGCCTTGTAAGACTACAAAAATTAGCATTAGTCCTGTAGATCCAAATAATTTAAAGTTCACCCAAATATCAGTGGAATAGTTAAAAGCTACATAAAGATTAATTATTCCCATTAAGGTAAAGAATGCGGCCCAGCTAAAATTAAGATTGCTCCATATTTTCTCTGGCAATGATACTTTAGCCCCCAACATAGCTCGAATTAGATTTTTCTTAAATAGGACTTGTGAAATTAGTAATGCACTAGTGAATATCCAATATAATACAGTTGGTTTCCATTTTATAAAAGTTTCATCTTCTAATATTAATGTTGCGCTACCAAAAATTACAATAATAACTAAACTTATCCATTGCATTTTCTCCACCTTGTGATGACGAAACCAGACCCACGCTATTTGTATAGCTGTTGCTGCTATAGCTACAGCAGTCGCAGCATAGATGTCATAAAGTTTGAATGCTATAAAGAATAGGATGACTGGAAATAGGTCAAAAAGAAATTTCATAGATATACAATCGTAAAATTTGTTAATAATAGAATATTGAGATTATGGTAGCTATGTATAGAAAAATCTATAGGGGATTTAGGAAAAAATTATGTTAATAAACTAGTAAAATCTTAGAAATATATATTTATTAAGTTTTTATTATAAACAATCTATTTTAATTATATAGTCCTATAAGATTGGCAGTTTCCTACAAATTTATACTGCGTCCACCATCTACTGCTATGATCTGCCCTGTAATATAAGGCGCATCAGAAATTAAAAAAGATACTGTTTTAGCTATGTCATTTGGTTCTCCTATACGTTTAAGGAGGGTTTTATTAATAATATTTTGGCGTGTTTTCTGATCTTCCCAATCTCCATTCTCTGGCCAGATAATGGGCCCTGGTGAAATGCCATTTACTCTAATTTCAGGAGCTAATTCTTTCGCTAGAGATTTTGTTAGTGTTGCTAAGCCACCTTTAGCAGAGCTATAAACCACATAATCTTTTAGGGGCCACTCAGAATGAATATCAATAATGTTAATAATGCAGCCACTTTGTTTTTTAAGATATGGCGCCACTGCTTGAGATAAAAATAAAGGGGCTTTTAAGTTACAACCAATCAGTTCATCCCATGATTTTTCTGTTATCTTCCCAATAGATGAAGAATAGAAGCTAGAAGCATTATTAATTAGAGAGTCAATTCTGCCAAATTTCTCCATTGTTTTATTGGCTAGAATTGGTATCTGAGAAGTATCCAGTAGATCAGCTTGAATAATTGCAACGGATCCATGGCGTATTTGATTAAGTGAAGTTTGAAGTGTTTGTGCTTCTCTCTCAGATGATCGGTAATGTATCATTAGATTCATACCGCTAGAGTGAAGTCTTCGGCAGATAGCTTCACCTATACGCTTAGTACCTCCAGTAATTAGTATAGTTTTATCTTGCATTGTAAGTTTCTATTGGGAGATTCTTAGAGCTATTATAAATATTCAGAAATTATATGTATTAACAAGGCTTCCTGTAATATTTAAATATTAATTAATTTTAGAGCCTAAAAGTCTAGATAATTTACCATAAAGATATATTAACTACGATGCTAAAACTACCAACACCAGAAAATTTTGCCTCGCAGCATAGTTGCGCAGTGAAGAATATGATTTGTTTAGAGATTATTGCGGCAGGAGGCTGGATTCCATTTGCACGCTATATGGAGCTCGCCATCTATTCTCCTGGAATGGGGTATTATTGTTCTGGAGCTACTAAATTTGGCTGTGCTGGAGATTTTGTAACTGCACCAGAGCTTTCTTCTTTATTTGGTAAATCAATTGCCCAACAAGCTATACAAATAATAGAGAGTGTAGGTAAAGATAGCAGTGATATTTTAGAATTTGGAGCTGGGACCGGTAAGCTAGCATTAGATATATTGCTTGAGTTAGAAAGCCTTAATAGGTTACCAAAGAATTATTTTATTCTTGAAGTAAGCGGAGCTTTAAAAGATCAGCAGAATGGACTATTTATTAAACTTGCTCCTCATCTTCTCCCTCGGATCCAATGGTTGGAGATGATTCCAAATAAATTCAATGGTTTAATACTTGCAAATGAAGTGCTTGATGCTATGCCTTTTCATTTAGTAGTGAGATGTAATGATGATTTATTCGAGCGTGGTGTAGCGTGGGATGGCAAGGAGTTTAAATGGGATGACCGTTTACTAATTAAGGGAGAACTTTTTGAAATAGCAAAAGAAGTGATCCCTCAGGTCAATTCCGATAATAATATTGCAATATATACCAGTGAAATTAACCTTGCAGCACGTGGATTTATTAGTAGCCTTGCAAGTATTTTAGAAAAAGGAGCAATTATACTTATTGATTATGGTTTTGGGCATGGCGAGTATTATCATGAGCAGCGGAATCGTGGCACGATGATGTGTCATTATCGGCACCATGCCCATGATGATCCATTTTACTTTCCAGGCTTGCAGGATATAACAAGTCATGTGGATTTTACTTCTATTTCTGATGCAGCTACAAGGGAGGGGCTACAATTATTAGGCTACACTTCTCAAGCACAATTTCTTATTAACTGTGGTATCACAGAAATTCTATCACGAATACCAGTAGATAATACGGGAGATTATTTACCTATGTCTAATCAAATGCAGAAATTAGTAAGTCCTGCTGAAATGGGTGAATTATTCAAGGTAATTGCTTTGGGTAAAGAGAACCAGCAGACTCTTATTGGATTTGAAAATGGAGATAAGAGTTTTTTATTATAAGAGTGTATGTAATTTTATTTTTAGATGTTAATTAGAAATAACTTAGTCCTTTACATAACAAATTAATAAATTAGACTATTTTTTCGGCATATAAAGGTCAGTTATAGATCCTTCTCCTATGTCAGCAGCAAAGTTAATAGTTTCTGATAATGTCGGATGAGGGTGTATAGCTAAGCTTATATCTTCCATATCAGTACCCATTTCTAACGCAAGGACTGCCTCAGAAATTAGTTCTCCTGCATTAATACCGACTATACCTGCACCGAGCAAGCGACGTGTATTTTTATCGATTAGTAACTTTGTCATCCCCTCATCGCGCCCCATGGCAATCGCACGGCCACTTGCAGCCCATGGAAAGCTAGCTTTTTCATAATCAATACCCTGTTTCTTAGCCTCAATTTCAGTTAAGCCCATCCAGGCTATTTCTGGGTCTGTATATGCTACTGAAGGAATAGTGAGAGCATCAAAGGCAGCTTTTTGACCTGCAATAATTTCTGCAGCAAGTTTTCCCTCATGAGTTGCTTTATGAGCAAGCATTGGCTCTCCTACAATATCTCCGATACCAAAAATATTAGGTACGTTTGTTCGTAGCTGATTATCAACCGGAATGAAGCCTTGTTTAGTAACATGGACTCCTGCATTTTTTGCTTCTATAGCATGCCCATTAGGACGACGCCCTACTGCAACTAAAATTCGATCATAGATCTCAGTTCCTGGAGACATTTCCCCTTCGAAAGTAACTTTCAACCCGTCTTTCTGTGGGTTTATTTTACTAACCTTGGTCTTAAGATAGATTGCTTCATAGCGTTTATTTATCCTTCTAAATAGTGGATTAATAAGATCTTTATCAGCACCAGAAATTAATTGATCTTGCATTTCTACTACACTTATTTTGCTTCCAAAGGCATCATAAATTGTTGCCATTTCTAAGCCAATTATTCCGCCGCCAATAATTAACATTCGTTTGGGAATATCTTCAAGTTCTAAAGCACCTGTTGAATCAATAATTCTAGGGTCATCTTGGATAATATCAGGGGGGTGAATTACACTTGATCCTGCAGATATTATGCAGTATTCAAAGGAAACAGTTGTCTGGCCATTAGGCGTATTTACTGAAATCATGTTGGGAGTAATAAATTTCCCGTTTCCTTGTACGACCTTTACATTTCTTTTCTTTGCTAACGTGGCAAGGCCACTAGTAAGTTTATTAACAATTGATTCTTTCCATTTTCTTATTTTTTTTAATTCAAGTTTAGGTGTATTGAAATTAATACCCATCTGAACTGATTTTTCTACATCAGTTATAACTTTGGCCATATGTAGTAGCGCTTTTGATGGAATACAGCCGACATTGAGGCAAACCCCTCCAAGTACTGGGTAGCGTTCAATTAGTATTACTTTTTTTCCGAGATCAGCTGCTCTAAAAGCTGCTGTGTAACCACCTGGTCCTGCCCCTAATACAACAACCTCTGCATGGATGTCACCATGAGGGACTGTAGTTGGTTGAACTAAAATAGGATTTTCTAGTGATGACACATGTTCTTCTACTTGAGTAACTTTTTTATTGTGAGGAGGGAAATTTGTTGAGACAGCTATTGGTTTTAGTATAAGTATTATTGACCCCTGTGAAACTGTATCACCAATTTTTACCTTAAGTTCATTTACTGTGCCACTATAAGGGGAAGGAATATCTATTGTAGCCTTATCTGTTTCCAGTGTGATAATAGAGGTTTCTTTTTCTATGCTATCTCCAGGGTGCACTAGTATTTCGATAACAGGAATTTCTTTGAAGTCACCAATATCAGGCACTTTGATTTCAATAAGCTGAGCCATAGTATGCTATATAAATTATGTTATTTATTATCGGACTTGACCACTTCCTAATACAATAAATTTCTCGCTAGTTAGCCCTTCTAGCCCTACCGGTCCTCGCGCATGTATTTTGTCAGTAGAAATACCGATTTCAGCGCCTAGGCCATATTCAAAGCCATCAGCGAACCTAGTAGAAGCATTTACCATTACTGAACTAGAATCCACTTCTCGTAGGAAACGTCTGGCACGAGCATAGTCTTCTGTAACTATGGAATCGGTATGATGTGAACCGTATGAATTAATATGCTCTACTGCTTGATCTAGGCTGCTAACTATTCTGATGCTTATAATTGGTGCTAAATATTCAGTCTTCCAATCATCTTCCGTAGCTAGAACCATTTCTTCTACAATAGCACAAGAAAATTTGTCACCTCGAAGCTCAACATCTTTATTAAGGTAAATCTTACATAGGAGAGGGAGTATTTTCCTTGCAATTTTCTTGTGTATTAGTAAAGTTTCCATAGTGTTACAGGTTCCAAAGCGTTGAGTTTTTGCATTGTCAGCAATACTGATGGACATATCCAAATCAGCTCCTTCATCTATATACACATGACATACACCATCAAGATGTTTAATAACTGGAATACACGCTTCATCTGAAACACGCTTAATAAGGCCTTTGCCTCCACGTGGAACAATTACATCTACAAACTCTTTCATAGTGATTAGCTCACCTACAGCTTCTCGATCAGTGGTATTTAATACTTGTACTGCTGTTTCTGGAAGGCCAGATTTCACTAAGCCTTCTCTTACACATTTAGCAATAGCTTGATTGCAATTATATGCTTCCGAACCGCCACGTAATATTGCTGCATTGCCTGATTTTATGCACAATCCAGCTGCATCAGCTGTAACATTAGGTCGCGCTTCGTAAATAATGCCAATTACACCAAGGGGTACACGCATTTTTCCAATCTGGATTCCAGAGGGGCGATAATTTAAATCACTTATTTTCCCAATAGGGTCGGTAAGTGCAGATATTTGTAATAGACCCTCTACCATATTTGATACGCCTTTAGAAGTTAATTTCAGTCGGTCTATCAAAGCTGATTCTAGACCTTGACCCCTTGCTGTTTCTAAATCATCTTTATTTGCAGATAATAGTTTTTTTTCATTTTTTTGGATTGAAGCTGCTATTTCAGTAAGGGCTATATTTTTGTAGGAAGAATCTATTTTTGCCATTGTATTTGACGCATCGCGAGCTTTACGCCCTATTAATTGCATGTAGGTCTTGATATCTACATTATTCATTCTGAGATTCCTAAATTTTAAATAAATATTGATACAGTATAGCAATTAAGGTTAATTGGCATTAAAAAATACAATAATATGGACTTATTAATTTATACTATTAGTATGCTTCGTCCTAACGTACCTTAGATATAAAATGTAATCCTAGCTGTTCTATTTCATCCCAAATACTCCCCTTTTCGATACCTTTGCTTATTTTATCTATTTTTGCAGCATGTAATAATGCTTGGACTAATTTTTTTAATCCGATTCGTTTGGCGGCATTCTCCATTAATTTTTGACGGTTTCCCCATATCTTTGCTTCTTTCATTAGTTGTGCATAAGGCCTTCCAGTATCTAATCCTTTGCGAATAATAATCAATGAACGAATCTGTGCTACAAGTATTGTCAGGATAAATGGCGTAGCAATTCCTTCTCCTTGCAAACCTTTTAGTATGTGGAAGAAACGAGCGATTTCTCCTGTAACCATTGCATCTGATAATTTAAAAACATCATATCTTGCCACTTCCATTATTGCATTTTTTATTTGAACAAAAGATAATTCTCCAGGTGGGTATAGTAGTGCAAGCTTTTTAATTTCCTGATCAGCTGCTAGAATATTTCCTTCTACTTTTTCAGCAAAGAATTTTATAGTGTCTAGATCAGTTCTTTGGTTTTGGGCATTTAGACGTTGATTAATCCAGTTTGGGAGCTTACTGGTTTCTATTAATGGAACTGAGATCATAGGGCCCATTTTTTCAAGGGCCTTGAACCATTTAGTTATTCTTCCTTGCCTATCTATTTTTGGTAATGTTACTAGGGTTAGTGTATCTGATGGTAGGGAATGGCAATAATCCTCAATAGCTTTACTACCTTCTTTTCCAGGTTTCCCAGAAGGTACTCGTATATCAATTAATTTTTTTTCCCCAAATAGAGATAAGCTGTTGCTTCTTACAAGCATATCCGATTTTTTGAATTGAGCATCTATTGTATATATTTCTTTTTTTATATAGCCATTAATATGAGCTGCTGTGCGAATCAAGTCAGCAGCCTCAATGGCCAACAATTGTTCATCTCCACATACAGTATAAAATGTTAAGAGTTGTTTCTTTAGATTCTGTGAAAGATTTTCTGGCTGAATGTACATTAATTATATTCGCAAATATATTTTTAAAAGAATTATTAGATTCGTGCTAAGAAATTACTAAATATTATTTAATAGATTATCAGCGGATATAAATTTATTTTAGTTTTTTATATGACAATATTTACTAGTCTATTTGGCACTACTATTATTTTTTTTACTATATTTTTTCCAATAAATTTCTTTACTTTTTTATTTTCTAAGGCGATATTTTCAATAGCTTCTCGTTCTGCCTCTTTAGCTACATGTATCTGGCCACGTAGTTTGCCATTAACCTGTACAACCATTTTAATCTCATCTTGTACCAGTATATCTTTGTTGGCTTTTGGCCATGGCTGATCAAGTAATTCAGTTTCTGGTCTTAGTTCTCTCCATAATGCATGGCATATGTGAGGAACGATAGGTGAGAGAAGGATAACAATGTTTTCTAAAGACTCTTGTCTTAAATTATGAGAGTTCTTATCTGATTCATGAATTTTAGTGAGAGTATTCATCAATTCCATTATTGCAGCTATTGCTGTGTTAAAAGTATGCCGTCTTTCTAGATCATCACTAACTTTAGCAATAGTATAGTGAAGCTGGAAACGCATAGATTTAAGTTTGGGAGATATATTATTGTTAGATTTAGTCTGAATTATGCCCGGTTGTAGATGTTTGTAAACTTGATTCCAAAGCCTATTTAAAAATCGGAATGCACCTTCTACTCCTGTATCTGCCCATTCGAGTGTTTGTTCAGGTGGGCTTGCAAACATTATAAATAATCTTGCGGTATCAGCACCGTATAAATCAACTAATTTTTGTGGGTCCACACCATTATTTTTAGATTTTGACATAGTGCCTATACCCCCAAATTCAACTGGTTTTTTATCTTTACGTAAGCTTAACTTGCTATATTTTCCTTGGGAATTTGTTTGAATATCAACATCAATAGGGTTGAAATAAGTGATTTTTCCAGATTTGTTCTTTCTAAAGAAAATTTCATTTAATACCATTCCTTGAGTAAGTAAATTCAAGAAAGGCTCATTAAACTTAATTAATTCTAGATCGTACATTACTTTAGTCCAGAAACGTGAATATAAAAGGTGCAGAATTGCATGTTCAATTCCGCCGATATATTGATCTACCGGTAACCAGTAGTTTGAACGCGAGTCAGCCATAGATTCATTTTGATCTGAACATGTATAGCGAATGTAATACCAAGATGAATCAACAAAGGTATCCATTGTATCTGTTTCACGTTTTGCTGCCTTGCCACATTTAGGGCAGTTACAGTTATAAAATGATGGATCTGTGTCTAATGGATTGCGGGTTCCATCTGGAACTATACTTTCTGGCAGCACTACTGGTAGTTGTTCATTTGGAACAGGTACTGTCCCACATTTGCTACAATGTATAAGTGGAATTGGGCAACCCCAATAACGTTGGCGGGAAATACTCCAGTCACGTATACGGAATCTAGTTTTCTTAGTGCCTAAATCTAATTCAGATAAATCTGTAGCAATAGTATTAACTGCTGTCTGGAAGCACATTCCATCGTATTTCCCAGAATTAATACAGACTCCTTTTTTTGAGCTATACCATTCTTGCCATTGTTCAGTACTAAATGCTGAATTTGACTTAGATTGAGATTCTGCTGGTATCGAAATAACTTGTTTTATTGGTAAATCGTATTTCTTTGCAAATTCAAAATCACGTTCATCATGCCCTGGTACTGCCATAACTGCACCTTCGCCATATCCCATCAATACATAATTTGCAATCCATATTGATAATTTTTTTCCTGTAAGTGGGTGGATAACAAACAGCCCGGTAGATATTCCTTTTTTTTCTTGAGTAGCATGGTCTGCTTCCATGGTGCCGCTGGTTTTGCATTCAGAGATAAAATGAGAAATATTTGAGTTATTTTTTGCCGCATATAATGCTATTGGGTGTTCTGCAGCTATTGCAACATAAGTTGCACCCATTAGAGTATCCGCTCGGGTTGTAAAAACTTTTATTGTTTTCTGGATATTGTTTGGGTTATCTACAGGAAAAACGATATCTACACCAAGGCTCTTGCCAATCCAATTGGCTTGCATTGTTCTTACGCGGTCTGGCCAACCGTCTAATTTTTCAAGGCCACTGAGTAGCTCTTCTGCATACTGTTTGATACCAAGGTAATAACCAGGAATTTCACGTCGCTCAATTAATGCGCCTGTTCGCCATCCACACCCATTTATTACCTGTTCGTTAGCTAATACAGTTTGATCTATTGGATCCCAATTCACCACTTGAGTTTTTTTATAAGCGATTCCTTTTTCTAGCATCCGTAGAAAGAGCCATTGATTCCAGCGATAGTAATCTTGATCACAAGTGGCAAATTCTCTACTCCAGTCTATAGCTAATCCCAGACTCTTTAGTTGCTTTCGCATATAGTTTATATTGTCATAAGTCCATTTTGCTGGAGGCACTTTATTTTGTATGGCTGCATTCTCTGCAGGCAAGCCAAAAGCATCCCAAGCCATTGGCTGTAGGACGTTATAACCTTGCATGCGGTAATAGCGAGACAGTAGATCGCCAATTGTGTAATTGCGAACATGCCCCATATGGAGTTTCCCAGATGGGTATGGGAACATTGAGAGGCAATAGTACTTTTTCTTTCCTAGCACTTCAGTAGCGCTAAAAGAATGAGTTTTATCCCAGTAACGTTGAGCTTCTAGCTCTATCTTTTTTGGATTGTATTTTTCTTGCATAAAATTATTCGCTATTAAGCAGATAATTATAACTTGAAGATTACTTGATTATTGTTAATTATAGGTATTTTTCTTTTTACAATATTAATAAATAAGAAATCGCTTTGTTTTAATAAGCACATAGTACTTACTAAATATTATTACAAATAATAATATTTAGTAAGTTACGTCTTATTCCCTTGATAATCTAATAATAAAAGCCGTATTATATCGAGATAGAAGGTTTATAATTCTCTCTTTTAAAAATTTTATTAAATGTTTAGTAGTTTTGGGTAATTTTTTATCCGTATTATTTTATTGTTCCAGGAGAAATCTTGTATGTCAAAAAAACACCCTGTTATAGCTGTTACCGGATCATCTGGTGCAGGCACTTCAACTGTTAAAAATAGTTTTGAGCAAATTTTTCATCGAGAAAAGATTAATGTGGCTGTAGTAGAGGGAGATAGCTTTCACCGCTATGATCGTGCTGCTATGAAAAAAGCTGTAGCTCAATCAGAGAGAGATCATGGCCATCCTATTAGCCATTTTGGGCCTGAAGCAAATGAATTTAAGAAACTGGAAACACTTTTTAAAGAATATGGTAAAAATGGTAAGGGTAAGACACGCCTTTATTTACATAATGAAGAAGAAGCAGCTCCTTATAAACAAAAAGCTGGAACGTTTACTCCTTGGTCTCCTATAGCCAAAGGTTCTGATATGTTATTCTATGAAGGGCTACATGGAGGAGTGAAGAGTAGTAATGCTAATGTAGCTAAATATGTAGACTTGTTGGTAGGAGTTGTGCCTGCAGTTAATCTTGAGTGGATTCAGAAAATTTACCGTGATACAAATGCTCGTGGTTATTCAGTTGAGGCAGTAACAGATACTATTTTATTGCGAATGCATGATTATGCACATTACATTACTCCTCAATTCTCACGTACTCATATTAATTTTCAGAGAGTGCCAACTGTAGATACTTCTGATCCTTTTATAAAAAGAGAGATTCCCTCATTGGATGAGAGTATTGTTGTAATCAGATTTCAAGACTATAAGAGAGTTGACTTTTCCTATCTTTTGTCTATGATTCATGACTCTTTTATGTCGCGTCCAAATACTTTAGTTGTTCCTGGTGGGAAAATGGGATTGGCGATAGAGCTAATATTGACACCATTAATATTAGATATGGTAGTTAAGAAAAAGAAGAAATAAGTAATCTATGGTTCTTTGGTATTCAAGGAATTGATTGAGGCTGTATAATTTCAGTTTAGATATATTGCTGGTAACAGCCTCATTTAATGTCTCTACTTCTTTCTGGTCTTAATAATGAGCAAGTAAAAGCAGTTACTTTGGAAGAGAAGTCGGCTTTGGTATTGGCGGGTGCAGGTAGCGGTAAAACACGAGTGCTTACTACTCGTATTTCATATTTAATTCAATCAAGGCAGGTTAGTCCTCATAATATCTTAGCTGTTACTTTTACTAATAAGGCGGCTAAGGAAATGCGGGCACGTATTTCTAATATGCTTCCAATTAATATTCAGGGTATGTGGGTGGGGACCTTCCATAGCTTGTGTAATCGGATGTTACGTGCCCATTATCAGGATGCTGGATTACCACAAGCATTTCAAATTCTTGATTCATCAGATCAGTTGGCTGTTATAAAAAGAGTTCTAAAAGATATTAATGTAGATAATGAGAAATTTACGCCAAGGCAGGTTCAGTGGTTTATTAATAATGCTAAAGATGATGGGCTAAGAGGATTGCAGGTTGAGGTTTATGATGATTTTACACGTAAAATGGTCGAATTTTATTTGGCATATGAACAGCAGTGTAATAAGGAAGGAGTAGTAGATTTTTCGGAACTTTTATTACGTAGTTATGAATTACTTATTCGTAATGAAGTTTTACAGAAACACTATAGCAGCCGGTTTATCCATATATTAGTAGATGAGTTTCAAGATACTAGTCAGCTGCAATATAAATGGCTTAGGTTACTTGCAGGGAGTGAATCGTCAGTATTTGTTGTAGGTGACGATGATCAAAGTATCTATGCGTTTCGTGGTGCTAATACTGGAAATATGAAAGAATTTAAGCGAGATTTTCATATTTCAGGAGTTATCAAATTAGAACAGAATTATCGTTCACATGGCAATATATTAGATGCTGCTAATACATTAATACGTAATAATAATGGTCGCTTAGATAAAAATCTTTGGACTGCTGAAGATCATGGCGAATTATTGAAAGTCTACAATGCACCAACTGATCTTGATGAAGCTTCCTTCATTGTAAATGAAGTGAAATCATTACATACAGAGGGGGTAAGATTTTCAAAAATAGGGGTACTATATCGTTCTAATGCACAATCACGTGTGTTAGAACATGCTTTATTTAATGCTTCTTTGTCTTATCGAGTATATGGTGGATTACGTTTTTTTGAACGACAAGAAGTCAAGCATGCCTTAGCATATTTACGAATGATAGCTAACCCAGATGATGATAATGCATTATTACGAATTATTAATTTTCCTACTCGTGGAATTGGCGCACGTAGCTTAGAACAGTTACAAGATAGTGCTAAGGAGCAAGGAGGAAGCCTATGGCAGGCAGCATTAGAAATGAGCTGCGGTAAAGGGGGAAAAGGTAGAAGTTCAGCGTCTCGGATTGAGAATAAGAATATAGATGCCCCAAGAAAAGGGATTAACAGTTTTGTGTTTTTAATTGAATCAATGCGGCATGATTGCTCAGAGTTGTCATTACCAGAAATAGTTGATCATATGTTAGTTCATAGTGGACTGGCAGATTATTATAATAATCATCGTGAAGGGGCGAATAGGCTAGAAAATCTGAATGAATTAATTAATGCTATTACAATTTACATTCAAGAATCTGAAGACAGTAGTCTTACAGCATTTCTAGCTCATGCTTCATTAGAAGCAGGTGAATATCAGAATAGTGATAATCAGGATGCTATTCAGCTGATGACAGTGCACTCTGCAAAGGGGTTAGAATTCCACAGTGTTTTTCTCAGTGGCCTAGAAGAAGGGTTGTTCCCCCATGATAATAGTTATAATGAGGCTGGAGGGCTAGAAGAAGAGCGCCGTCTCATGTATGTAGCGCTAACTCGTGCACAGCAGAGAGTGTATCTTAGTTTTGCACAGAGTCGAATGCTTCATGGGCAGACTCATTACAATGTTCCTTCTCGTTTCCTAAATGAAATTCCTAAAAATTTATTAAAAGTTCTACATCCTATACAAGAATTTGAGGATATAGAAGAGATATCTATTGATAGCAATTATAGGGATAATGTTTCAGTTAAAGATTCAATTCTAAAGAAAAAAAGCAGTTCATTAGAGGTTCATGCTATAGACTCATCAAAATGGAATATAGGGAAAAGAGTAGTTCATAAGAAATTTGGAGTGGGTGTAATTGTGAGCTATGAAGGTGCTGGTGTAGATGCGCGTGTTCAGGTTAAATTCAATGAATATGGAACAAAATGGTTATCACTGGAATATGCTAAATTTCTTTCTATTTGATTAAAGTCAATTAAAGCTAATAAACTTAATTATACTAAATATCATAAAATATAGCTTTGTAGCTTGCATAAATTGATGCATAAATTATTGGCATAAGTACAAAATTAACTAATCCAAAGCTCAATGCAACAGAACCAAATAATATATAGGGTATGAGGGCTATGATTCCCAATAGGAATAAAGAAGTAATAAAAACCTGGAGGGTTATAAAATTTGATAGGCAGGCAATAAAACTTAATTTCATGGCTGCATACGGAGGAATTTTATTAAATACTATTAACAATGGTGTAAACCAAATAGCCATAATAAGAGGTATATGCAATATTAATCCTACAAGTAGGGCAGATAGCATATTATCAGCTGCCTTAATTACTTCAGTCTCTTCATTAACCCTAGCTCCTTCGATTGCATAGTCCATTGCAACATCGCCAGCAATTGTTGATATTATGCCAAAAATTAATAGTTGCCCTACTAGTGAAATTGCACCTAAAGTAAGTAATGGAACAGGGCTTGTTTTGAATCCTGAGAATAAATGTAAGAATTTTAATTTTTCACCTTGTTCAAGTGCTCGACAACCAGCCCATAGCCCAGCTTGAAGAGCTGGAAATAATATTATAAATACAAGGAGTCCATATAACTGTAGTACATAAGAAAGAGTTGCTATAATTATATATAATGCACTACAAAGGATAATCCAAACTAAAGGGCTCTGGCGGAATTGGTATACACCATTTAGAATCCATTGTAACCCTTGTTTTGTTCCAACTTGTTTTATTTTCATTGCTTGGTATATCTCCTATTTTCTTATAGCGGAGCTTAAGATCTAATTTTGGTTCACTGATTTTCTTTCAAATCCATATTTCAGACAGTCTATCCTGGGCTAACAAATGTTCTTGTAATATTTGCTTAAAATGATTTGGATCTTTAGCATGAATAATTTCCCCTCCCCGAGGTAGATAGTAATCGTATAGTCTTGATATCCAAAATCGTAGAGCTGCAGTTCGTAGCATTACTGGCCACATTTTTAATTCATCAGTAATAAGCGGGCGTATGTGATGGTATGCATGAAGTAAGGCTAATAAATTATCTTTATTAATCTGCTTATCTTTATTTATGCACCAATCATTTGTAACAATAGCAAGATCGTACAATAGCACATCGTTGCATGCGAAATAAAAATCTATTACACCACTTATATTATTATTATTAAATAGTACGTTATCACGAAATAAGTCTGCATGAATTACACCTTGTGGTAGCCCTTCAAATTGATGTAATGATTGAAAATCTAGTTCTTTTTGAAGAAATTTAGCTTCTTCATATGGAAGTAGTGGTATGAGGGTTGGTGCTACAGTTTCTCGCCACTCAG
>CEUZ01292040.1_pt1 | contig 17420 bp, 20 predicted proteins | sample 361511 | NCBI WGS metagenome assembly CEUZ01 (sample SAMEA2622822, study PRJEB7988) | marine metagenome | biome: marine biome (ENVO:00000447); feature: surface water layer (ENVO:00002042); material: "saline water (ENVO:00002010), including plankton (ENVO:xxxxxxxx)" | depth 5 m
TTCCATCCCAGCGCTACCTACAAGTGCGTTAAGGCAGATGTCCACATCATTCCGAGATGCCAATTCGAGCAGACCATCTCTGCCTGCCAATACTTCTACAGAATGATCCTTCAGTGCATCACGTACCGATTCTGCCGCTCTCGCATCAATGATAGCAACCACCTCCGGCTTGATGTCAATCGCCTGATTTATTAGTCTCTCGGAATTGGATTTAGCTGAAAGATATTTAATTGAGAAGCGGTCGCGGTGGTGTCGCAACACCTCCAAGGCGTTTACGCCGATGGAGCCTGTGGACCCCAATATTCCGACGGATCGTCTCATTCGTTGATTAACTTGCTTAAGTGTATCATCACAGATGCGCCTTTATTGCTGGTTCTTGCTGTCAAACCGACGACGTGTTCGCCTAGCGATCGTTCTACTCCACCCGACAGCAGATTAACCTGGCCTTCGAGTTGTTGGGGAATACCTTCAACAGCCACTGAAGAACCATGAAAAATAACATCAAAAAAGGCAAATCCTAACCCGTAGTAGAATTGAGCGCCGTGAAAATTTATTCTTCTGGACAGTACTACACCAACAGTTTTGAAATTAAAATCCTCGGCACCTTCAACCGCTCTTCGGCTCACTTCCACCGACCATGATGATCCTTCTTCGGAAGGTTCAACAGGAAGTATTTCTGCGGCGTATCCAGACAGAATAATCACATCGCCTCCTGCCCTGTAACCTGAAATGAGTCCCCCTAGCCAGAGATTTTCTGAAAAACGGTATAAACCGGAAAAGAGCGGAATTGTCCCCGTTGCTTTTGATAGTCCTGAACTGACAGTGGCCTTAAGAGATGTTCTCCCCTCACGGCCATGACCTACTTGGAGAATGGGACCGCTTTGGAGCGTCAACTGATTGAAAAAGGGGGCCGCCTCTGCCTTGTAGCTCTCGGCAGTCCAATTAAATTTGTAGTTCGGCCGTTGCCCAAATAGCGGCAAGGCATAGCTGAGGAAGAGATAGAATACCGTGGTCTTAGATAAGACCGCGCTCGCTATTTTCGACAAATGAAATGATTTCTTGAACTTCGGCACTGTAGGGATAATTTTCCATCATTTCCGCCAGCGCTTCAGCCTGATGTTTGTCCCTTTGGAATAGAACACGGTATGACTCCTTAATCTCCTTCCTAGTCCCCCCAGAAAAACCTCTCCGTCGCAGCCCGATGGCGTTGATGCCTGAAAACTTGAGCGGTTCACCAGCAGCAAGGATGAAAGGAGGAACATCCTGAACCACCCGGAAGCCACCGCCAATCATAACGTGCCTGCCGATCTTGGTGAACTGATGCACTTGCACCGCACCACCCAGTATCGCCCAGTCGCCAATTTCAACGTGACCACCGAGATTAATAGAATTTGCCATAATCACGTTCTCACCAATCATGCAATCGTGGGCAATGTGCACGTAGGCCATGAGATAGCTTTTATCGCGAATTTCAGTTTTGCCGAGCGCTTTAGTGCCACGGTTGACCGTCACAAACTCCCTCACGACTACATCATCACCGACGACCGCTGTGGTTTCCTCACCGCCAAATTTCAGGTCTTGAGGAATTTCACCGATTACAGCTGAGTGGAATACCTTACACCGCTTGCCGATCCTAGCGCCATTTCGGAGATTGACGTGATTCCCGACCCATGTTCCATCTCCGACCTCAACATCCCCTTCCACGACAGAGTATGCACCGATTCCCACACCATTGCCAATTGTGGCGGCGGAGTCAACCACCGCGGTGGGGTGAATTTTTTGAGAAATGATTACTCCTTTCGATCGCCGATGGTTGTGATAAATGTTGCCTCAGCAACAACATTATCATCAACATAGGCAATACCGTGGAGCTTGCAGGTACCAAGTCTTAGTTTGAGGAGATCTATTTTGAACAGAATTTGATCTCCCGGAAGAACCTGACGGCGGAATTTGGACTTTTCAATTCCAGTGAAATACATCAGTTTTTTTTCAGGATCTGGTACGGTATGCAACAACATAAAACTTCCTGCTTGGGCCATCGCTTCAATAATCAGCACACCAGGCATAACAGGCTGATTGGGAAAGTGTCCTTGAAAAAAAGGTTCGCTCACAGAAACATTCTTGATGGCGCTCAGTGATTCTCCGGGCTTCATATCAAGTATCCTGTCGATTAGCAGGAAAGGATACCGGTGAGGAAGAATTTTGCTGATTGCATTGATGTCGAATAAGAATTCAGAAGAGACTTTTGCTTGGTACTTCTTCTTCAAAATCTTTTTCTCATATTCCTTCTTGATGTTTTTCACGATCTCTACATTGGCAGCATGTCCAGGACGTGCGGCAATAACATGTCCCTTTATGGGCATCCCAAGAAGGGCCAGATCTCCGATCACATCCAACGCCTTGTGTCGCACCGGCTCATTCTCGAACCGCAACTTCACACCATGTAGGATACCGTTTGTACCTATCTCTATATCCTCCTCAATATGAAAAAGTGACCGCAACCGGTTTATTTCATCAATGTCTACTTCTTTGTCCATGATAACGATGGCGTTGTCAAGACGACCACCCTGAACAAGCCCCGCTTCCCTGAGGTCTTCAACTTCGCTGAGGAAACTAAAAGTCCGGGCGGGCGCGATTTCAGTCGGAAAATCGTTGATTGAATGAATTGTTAGATACTGAGTGCCAAGCCAAGGATACTGGTAGTCAATAATGCACGTAAGGCGGTATCGATCAGAAGGAAGTACAGAAATGTCAGTTTTCTTGGCAGGGTCGCTGTACGTAACCGCCTTGTCTATCTCCAGATACTCTCGGGGTTGATGCTGCTCAACGATGTTCGCCTTTTGAAGAACGTCGACGAAATCTTTGGAGCTTCCATCCATTACAGGCGGTTCCTTGTTCGTCAGTTCGATAAGAATATTGTCAATCTCGAGACCCACCAAGGCAGCCAATACATGCTCTACAGTGTGGATTCGTGTGCCGTTCTGAGCTATGGTCGTTCCCCGTGAAATGTCTACAACATGATCGATATCCGCCTGTATCTCTGGCGAACCATCAACATCATTTCTGATAAAACGAATGCCTGTATTCTCATCGCTCGGTTTGAAGGTAATTGTGCTGTCAACACCGGTATGTAGACCGATCCCTGAACAAGAAACAGATTCTTTTATCGTCTGTTGTTTAATCATCTAGCTTTAATTCATCTAGACGTTTCTCTAACTCTTTCAGCTTTTCTGCCATCTCTGGCAATCTAGAAATTTGGGCGTCCTGTCTGTTTTTTTCGGAAATCTTCCGAGCAGGCATTCCAGAATATGCTTCACCACCGGGAAGTGATTTGGTAACACCACTCTTTGCCGCTAATTTTGCATGGTCTCCAACCTCAAGATGTCCCGCCACAGATGCTTTACCCCCGAAAGCGACATAGTCGCCAATGACAGAACTTCCAGCTACAGCTGTCTGAGCAGTAAGAAGACATCCCTTACCTATTTTCACATTATGTGCGATATGTACAAGGTTATCCAGTTTAGATCCCTGACCGATGACCGTATTACCAATGGTTCCCCGATCAATGGTACAGTTAGCACCAATTTCCACATTATCTCCAATTTCAATGCCGCCGATCTGGGGAATCTTGAGATGAGCTCCACCTTCAGTAGCGTAACCGTAGCCATCACATCCAATGACTGTTCCGCTATGGATCAGCACGTCGCGGCCAATGTTACAGCTAGAATATATTGCGACCAATGATTTCAATTTACTGTCTTGTCCTACCGTCGACTGCCTTCCAATAGTGCATTGAGGACCGATTACGGCGCCGTCGCCGATATTCACCCTTTCCTCAATAACGGCAAAGGGACCAACCGTAACATCCTTACCGAGTGACGCCGAGCTGTGCACAACCGCAGTTTCGTGAACGCCTGAACTGTCTCCGGCCTCCGGAGCAAAATAATCCAAAATCTTGGAAAATGCCAAGGTTGGATTCTTTGCGATAATACCGTTCACGTTCATAAGAGATTCGTCTTTTCCGGTTAGAACAGCCGACGCCTGGGTAGTATCTAGATACTGCCTATACTTAGGCATATGTACAAATGTGATGGTTCCCGGCACGCCGCTCTGAACTTCTGAAACACCTGTTATCTCAAGATCAGGCTCACCCACCAGTTCACCACCAACCAATGAAGATAGTTCCTGGAGTGTGGTCAAGAATCAGTCGTCGTTAGATCCCTCTTCGGTAATCTGCCTCAATTGATAGAGAACGTCATCCGTCAGATTATGTGTCGGTTTTCCATAGAGCAGACTGACCGAATCTAGGATATAGTCATATCCCTTATCGATGGCAACCTTGTTGACCGCTCGCTGAACTTTTTGAATAATCTCAGTTTCAAGCTGGAGTTGCCGTCGGTATAGCTGACCTTCAGGACCGACTTTCTGCGTTTGAAAATCTTTCACTTGTTGTTCAAGGACACTGATCTCTGTCTCCTTTTCGCGCCGTCGATCGGGCGAACTCATAAGACGCTGGGTTTCGAAGGCCTGTTTAAGGCTGTCAAGCCTTTCAGTCATAGTCTGGAACTCAAACTGTACTTTCCTGAATTCGAGCTGCAATTCGCTTTCGGCTTCTTTGAATTCCTCATACTCGGCTCGGATACGATCCGATTGGACAAACCCAACTTTTAGCTGGGCAGTTGCCATAACAGGTGCTGCCATAAGCAGAGCGCTCAAAAATAATCTATTCAAAGGTTTCACATTAACCTCCACCGTTTATAAAGTTCTTTGATTTCGTTTCCTGTATAAAATCAAACGAATTTAAGCAAACTTAGGCTATAAGGGCATTCCAAAGAGAACATGGAACCTCCAACCCTCAGGACTCTTCTCCGTGAATGAAATATCGTCGAATCCGTACCCCATGTCAAATCCGAGCATACCAAGCATCGGCATAAACATCCGGATTCCAAAGCCAGCGGAACGTTTCAGATCAAATGGATCTGTCTCCTTGAAATTGAGCCAGTTATTTCCCATCTCGGCAAAGAGGAGGCCGTAGACTGTGGGATTCTCTGAAAAGGGGAAGCGGATCTCGGCAAGATATTTCATCATCACCCGACCGCCCAAGGGGTAGCGGTTGTATGGCCCAACGGTATTATCCTGATATCCCCTTAGAAGAGTGCCGTAAGGGATGCCACTTCCACCCATAATGAATTTTTCGTCTATGGGAATAATGGTATTCTCCGTGTGGCGAGGCGGCAAGTCCTTGATAGCACCGAATTGCCAGGAAGAAACCAGCGCCGCCTTCCAGAACGGATTGGTAAACCAATCAAATTTTAAGATATGCTTGTGGAAATTTTCGTGTACTGGCAATAGTTCTGAGCTGAATGGTCCGCCGGAGAGTGTTGAAGTCCATGAGAAACTGGAGCCTCGGGATGGAAACTCCGGGTGGTTTCGGCTATCTCTTGTGACCGTTTGAGAAAAACTAAGCCCGACACTGTTGCTGATACCGAGAAGGCCATACTCCTTAAGATTTTCTTCGGTCCCTCTGTAGTTTTTCTGGGATATACTTATGGCCCAGAAGGAACGAAAATAGTTGTCCGGCCATTTCAACCGCGTACCGATTCTAAAACTGGCGCCCTGCATTTCACGATCAAAAGGGATGCTGTAGTAATAGCGGTTCTGACCTCTCAAATAGTAGAAGACAGAAAAGCCAAGAAGAACTGGTCGGTCATTCACCATGGGATCGGTAAAGCTGAATGAAATGCTCTTATATTGGGCAGCCTGATAACCAAAACCGTAACCATAATTCCGCATGTTCCCCTGAACACCCTGACTGAGATTGACAGCAAATTGCTGACCCTTGCCGCTAAAATTATTGAACTGAACTCCGCCGCCGCCCATGATGCCGAATTCCTGTGAATACCCAATATTTGCGTTCGCCTGATCAGAAGATTTCTCTTCCACTGTTAAGAGGATGTCGATCTCATCCTCATCTACAGGAATTACATCCGGCCGGACGTCCGCAAAGTAATTCAGGATAAAAACTTCCCTAGCACTCCGCATCAACAGTTCTCTGTTAAACACTTCTCCCGGTATCACTTTCATTTCCCGACGAATAACATTCTCCCGAGTGCGGTCGTTGCCGGAGATATCGAGGCGACGGACGGAAACTTGATGATTCTCGGTGATGGAAAAATGGACGTCGATAGAATCATCGCCAATGGGTGTAAACATCGGATTTACCATACTATAGATATAGCCCCGATCCATATAGAGACCATGTACTCGCTCATTCACAGCCTTATCAAATTCTTCACCGTTGAACAGGTCTCCCTTTCGTATATCGAGGGTATACACCAGTTCATCCATTTCGTAGAGATCGTTCCCTTCCCAGGTGAAATTACGAAAGTAGTACTTTTCGCCTTCGTGGATCCACAGATCGAGGTTAATCTTACCATTTTTTGAATAGGAAAGTGAATCCGCGACAATTCGAAAATCCTTAAAGCCGTTATTCTGGTAGAACTGTGTGAGTAGACCCTTGTCAGTCCTGAATTTTTCTTTGTCAAAAGCAGTGCGCCAGAATAGGTACCATTTCTGGATCTTGGTATCCTTCATCTCTTTTCTCAATTTCCGTTCCTTGAACGCCTCGTTGCCGTGGAAATTGATAGCTCCGATCTTCACCTTTTTCCCGGTTTTCACCCTGAAAGAAACATCCTTCACATTGTCCATGTCACCATCAGTGATGGTCGCTTCCGCGTGGGCGCGGAGATAGCCATCCTCAGCCAGAAGCCGCTTGATTTTCTCGATCGATTCTTTGATGAGGTGGGGCCGTATTCGCTGACCTTTTTTGAGATCGAGTTCGTCTTCGATATCCCGCCGTTTTTTCTTGTCACCGGTGAAAGTTACATTTCCAAGAATAGGTGTCTCTTCGACTATGATTGTCACATAAAGACCATCTACAGATTCGCGATCAAGCTGTACTTGGATATCTGAAAAGAAACCTGTAGCCCACAACTTCTTAACGGCCTTGCCGAATTCCCCGGGCATGATCTCTTTCCCTTCCACGATGCCTGATGTGTATTTAACCACTGTCGCGGTGGTAATGTTGTTTCCCTCAACTTCTACACCGGCAATTTTCATTGGGGCTGGCGTCTGCGCAGAGAAAAATCCGACTTGAAACAGAACTGTCGCAAGGATCGTCTTTACTACTTTCACACCTTGCTCCTTTTCACTTGATGGGGAATCTTCCCAAAACGGCGTTCCCTCGATTGATATTCAATAATTGCTTTGTAAAGTTCTTCTCGTCGGAACTCAGGCCAGAGAGTTGGGGTAATAACAATCTCAGAGTAGGCTATCTGCCAAAGAAGAAAGTTGCTGATCCTAGATTCACCACTGGTCCGTATTACAAGGTCGGGGTCCGGACTGCCCGCAGTGTAGAGCTGCTTTTCAAAAAGCTGTTCAGTCATTTCTGGAATCTCTTTGCCATTATTCTGGAGCGTCCACATCTTAGCCACCGCCTCTAGGATTTCCATCCTGCCGCTGTAGTTAAGAGCAAGAACGAGTGTCAGTCCATCATTTTCAGAGGTCCTTTGAATCCCCTCTTCCATCTCAACTCGCGGTTTCACTGGAAGTTCCTCTAACTTACCAATCACCTTAAGCCTTACATTATTCTCCATCAGTTCATCGATCTCTCTGCGGATCGTGTCCACAAGGAGGTTCATCAGTGCTGAGACTTCAAGCTTGGGCCGGCGCCAGTTTTCCTGGGAAAAAGTGTAGAGGGTAAGGTAGTCTATGTTCAATTCGCCGCAGGTTCGGGTAATCTCTCTCACAGAATTAATCCCCTCCCTGTGACCGGCTATTCGAGGGAGACTTCTTTTCCTTGCCCACCGCCCGTTTCCATCCATAATGATAGCGATATGGCTTGGAAGATCCCCGGTCTTCTGGACTTTGGTTAGCAGTTCTTCTTCTCTAGTCATCTATCTTAAACATGAAAGTTAATCTGTCAGAGAGCCATTATCCAACGAGACTCACTTTTCGTACAATTCGCCAATATGATGATCAAAAACTGCAACATCCTTTGGAAGTGGCCCAAAACCGCGGAACTCCGCCCCGCATTTATAACAAACGAACAGTTCCGGAACCTTCCGATAGAGTAGATAGTCAAGTAGCGAAAGAACGATCAGGCTAAGTCCATAAGTGAAAGGAACAAAGATTGCTCCCACAAGGATGATGAAGCATCCGATGATCTGATTAAAATCTTTCCTCCTGTAAAATTGATGGCAATCACAGCAGGGACATCTCTGGAAAGGCCAATCACCTGAAAAAACTGAAAGTTCTTCCTCTCCGCACTGTGGACAAAGAACTGACATCCCATCGGCTTCTGCACCATAATAATTTCCGCATACATCACACTCTTTTGAAACTGACGACATCAGAGGATGAGGCCATACTGGATTGCGTAATACTTGTAAATGAGGTCTCCCATCGCGACTGAAAGAACCAGCACATAGAGTAATCCCGTGGCGGATTGGGTTGACTGGATTGCCACTGTTCTAAGTGTTAGAAAAACAAGTATGAGGGGAAGCACAGTGCCAAAAAGGATGGCGGTAGCAAGAAAGATTCCGTCTATTGTGAAAAGGAATTCAGTTAAAGGAACCAAATATCCTTCGGTCATCACGGATTGAAACAGGAGTGCTATGACATTCCAAATCAAGCGTATGATGAGAAGGACTAAAATCAGTCGAGTAGCGTTTCTGAGGAGAGTGATGGGAAGGTCGACTACGTTCAGGTACCAGTGGCCGAGGATCATGGCGAACAGGGATCCGGAGAAGATCAATCCTCCGAGAAGCATGACCGGAACCGATGCCACGCCCGATAAAACCATAAACGAGATAAGCTTAACACTCGCCCCAACTCCTAACAAGGAAGGAAAAATAATGATCCATGCACTAACACGACTCTTAGGCCAATATAAAAGTGTCACTGCAAAGAGTAGCCCGAGCCATATGGAGGTAACTAACTTGCCATCTGGAACATTCAGCGAAAAGGTAAGGAGCAGACCAGCCACTCCCGCTGCGAGCGACAGTCCCAGAATAAATCGGTGAATATTCATTTCAACTGTTTCCCGCTCGACAATCCAGAGGAATAGCGGGAAGATGGCGGCAAAAAGGACCAGGGTAAGCGTAAGAAGAAATGTCAGCATAGAATAGAAAAGAGAGGAAAGAGAGAATTGATCAGGCTAAAGAGTCCTCAATCTTATCCACAATGAATGAGAAAGCATGGCTCACCGCAGACTGTCTATCCTTCATGACAATGGGTGTCCCTTCATCACACGCTTGCATCAATTCCTGAGAAACAGGGATTTCCCCAAGCAACGGCACATTAAGTCGTTCACTTTCACTTTTTCCTCCACCCCGTTTAAACAGATCAACTTCGAGTTCGAACTTGCCATCCGCCTGCAACTGCACATCGCGGAAGCCGTCCATTTCGGCGAAAGAGACCGATCCTCCTGAGAGTGGTTCCCCTTCTCTATCCCTAACAAAACCGGAGACCACAAACCCTGCCATGTTTTCAATAACCCCGAGGACGGGCGTGTGAACTTTGCCGAACATGTCTGCCCCTTTTCTTACATCAGAGACGGCCAAATCCTGCGGCGTGGTGACAATAACAGCGCCGGCGATTTTCAACTTCTGAACCAATGTTAGCTGAATGTCCCCCGTCCCGGGAGGGAGATCCAAAATAAGGTAGTCTAGCTCATCCCAGAGAACATCACCAAAAAACTGTTCCGTCATCCTTGCAACCATGGGCCCCCGCCAGATAACAGGTGTATCGTTCCCACTCAGGAATCCAAAGGACATTACTTTCATGCCAAATTTCTCTAGCGGAATCAGTTTTTTCTCCTGCGTCATTGAAGGCCGTTCATTGATTCCGAGAAGGATTGGAAGACTAGGCCCGTATATATCAAGATCAAGGAGTCCCACTGAGTGACCCCGGTTCATCAATTCTGCCGCGAGGTTGACCGCCACGGTCGATTTACCGACGCCTCCTTTCCCGCTCGCTACGGCAATGGTCCGCTTAACACCCGAGAGCAGCTCTGCTTGCTGAACCGGCTCCTGTGCCGAGGCCTGTTGTTGATCTAACTGAATATCAACGGCTGAAAAATCTTCTTTAAGTGCGGAGATGACCCTGCCGCGGATCTCCTCCTGACTTTCCTCACTGGCTGAAGACATTTGCAACAATACCTTAACCGATTTCCCTTCAATGTCCACAGACTTAACAATCCCAAAGGAGACAATATCCCGACTGAAGCCGGGGTACTTGACCCCTCTCAGCTGCTCCATCACTTCATCTTTAGTCATGAATCGCTCTTTGCTGGATTATGCGTTGGATAGAAAAACGGCTGTCCATTGCTGAACAGCCGCTGCTAGATTGATCGGGCTTTTTTTACGGTTCCTGCCCGAAGAATTGGTAATTAAGAGGAGTATATTTGGACCACTCTTCAGGAACCTCACTCTCTTCGAAAATGGCTTCCACAGGGCATTCCGGTTCGCAGGCACCACAATCGATACACTCTTCGGGATCAATGTATAGCTGTTTCCCATCGGGATCAAACCCATCTGCCTTCGCTTCACCTCCAGCCCCTTTAGGATCCTCTGGACCATGAATACAATCTACAGGGCACACTTCCACACATGCTGTATCGCACACCCCGACACACGGCTCAGCGATTATGTAGGTCATTCTTGCCTCCTACTCTCAATTTTTGTTTAAGTTTCTGTCAAAACCTTTTTGCTCTTAGCAAAATTTAGGTTTACCAAAATGAGATGTGAAATCTTTTTCGAAGTACTCTCCTAATCGAGGTATGTTTCTCAGTTTCTCTTTGATTGTCCTGAAACAAAAGTATAACTTCCGGACCAATTCAAGCTCCACTGTTTAACGCCATGGCGAAAATCTACGATCATTACAAACCGGTTCCCGAACTCTCGCAAGAGCCGGGACATAAAAAGAAGAAGCCAAAGCTGATGGCTGTGGTAGATGAGGACAACTGCACCGGATGTCAGGTCTGTGTACCCTTCTGCCCTGTTGACTGTATTGAATCAGTGGCACCGGGAAAATACAATATCCCGATCCCCCCAGTGCAGGTCCGGTTTGATGAATGTATCGGATGTCAGATCTGTGCCCGAGTATGCACAAAACTGACTTGGGATGCAATCCGAATGATCCCTACCGAAGAGTTTGAAAAGGTATACGGAATTACCGTATCCTGATAGTGTAGAAAAACATAAGATGCGTCGCTTATGTCAGGAACATTTTCAATGACCGGGAAAATTCTGCACCTTCACCAGAAACCAAAGACACCCGGCGAATTCGGTCTGAGAAAACCCTTGATAGAAAGTTGCCAAATCACGGCTGAAGGCATGCAGGGAGACTACAACGATTACAGAACCACCAAGAAGAATGGCCATCGGGACATGGCCCTTCTTGTTATGCCGGCTGAGACTATCGATGAGTTGAACAGAGAAGGTTGGCCGGTGAAGGCGGGAGATATGGGGGAGAATATTGTTACGGAAGGAATACCCTACAGTACTCTTCAACCAGAAGTAAAGTTCAAGCTGGGATCATCCGTCATCCAGATCTCCTACGAGTGCGATCCATGTTACAAACTGCACAGTCTGCCGTACGTGGGCGAGGACCGCGGCCCAGAGTTTGTTAAAACAACAATGGGCAGGCGAGGGTGGTACGCTCGTGTACTCGAAGCTGGTGAAGTGACATTAGGCAGCACCTGCGAATTGATTGAATAGATCTGATTCCCCTTACGACTCCCTATTTTTACCCTAGTCGCAAACTAGAGACATCCTGTTGAGTCGTCCCGGTATCATCGTCGTTGATCATGGAACATCAGCAACAAAGGGATTCCTTTTTGATAAAAGGTTGGAAATTGTAGCTACCGAAAAGATTCGCCACACTGTAGATCGCCCGAAGCCAGGCTGGGTAGAATGCGATGCCACGGAAATTCTTACCGCTTGTGAGACAGTCATCGACAAGATGGTTGAGGAAGCTCACACTCAATCGCTGACTATAGCCACCATCGGCATGGCGTTTCAGCGATCAACATTCCTTTTCTGGCGGAAAGCTGACGGTGAGCCTGCCGCTCCGGCCATGAGTTGGCAAGACTCCCGGGCCGATGGGCTGGCAAAAGGAATTTCTGAACATTCTGGCTTTGTACAACAGAAAACTGGTATCCCTCTTACAGGCCATTTCGGAGGACCAAAGTATCTTCACACAATTACCAACCATAGCAATATCAAGGACGGCGTGGAAAAGGGTGATCTTTTTTTTGGTCCCCTCAGTTCCTTCGTGACTCATCGGCTGACTGGAAACCATCTCATTGACCAGTCCATCGCAGGCCGATCTCTTCTCATGGACATCGCAACACTTCAATGGGAGGATGATCTCCTGAAACTGTTCCAAGTCAGGGAAAGGGCACTGCCCCAGATTGTCCCGACCAGCTACAGCTTTGGCACGGTGAAAGCTGGCGGGAAAGCAATTCCTCTTCTCTGCGTTATAGGCGACCAGCAAGCGTCCCTTATCGGACAGGGGCGGTGGCGCAAAGGTGACGTCTCGATGAACTTCGGGACTTCTGGATCGGTTCTTGTGAACTGTGGTCAATCATCGATAGTTGTACCATCACTATTAACAAATGTCCTCTATTCAACCGCTGAAGCTACCCATTTTCTACTGGAGGGTACCATCAACAGCATCGGATCACTGTTCAAATGGGTGGAAGGACGGCTCGAGATTCCCCACGAAGAGATAATGTGGGACAAGCGGTGCGAGCTGGAGACTGAGGGTGTTCTCGTACCTGGATTAAATGGAATCTCAGCCCCTTACTGGACCGGTGAATTCGAAACGGAGGTATTCGGCCTCAACAATGACACGGAGCCAAACCAGTTTATTCGGGCCGCCATGGAATCCATCGGATTCCTTGTCCATGATATCTGCCATGTAATGAAAGAGGAGGCAGGCATTGAGACTGGAGATATTGTCGCCTCCGGCGGATCGTCCCGAACTCCATTGCTCCAGTTCATTTCCGATTTGCTCGATACAGATCTGCACACCACACAGGGAAAAGACATGACCGCCCTGGGCGTCGCCCGTCTCGCGGCGCATTCGGCTCTGGGTCAACCGTTAGATGCTGTCACATCAAGAGACAAAGTTTTTCATCCTATAATGCCCGCATCAGCAAGAGAGAAAAAGATTTCGGCGTGGCACAACGCCGTCCGTAAACTTTCAATCCTGAAAGATTAATCGAAGGAGAATGAGATATGCCCTCACGTGAAGACGCCTGGGAACTACTGTGTGAATATACCGAGTCTGATTCCCTCAAACGCCACGCTCTGGCGGTGGAACAGGTGATGAGGTGCCTGGCCCGAAAGTACGGCGAAGATGAGGAGTTATGGGGTATGACTGGACTGCTCCACGATTTCGATTATGAGAAGTATCCCACCGCGGATGAACACCCTTATGTGGGCAACAAAATTCTAAACGAACAAGGCTATCCGGAAACAGTTACCACCGCCATTATGGGACACGCTAACTACACCGGCGTCGCCCGGGAAAGCCTTTTGGCAAAGTCACTCTACGCCGCTGATGAGATCAGCGGTTTCATCTTTGCTGTTACCTATGTCCGGCCATCAAAATCCATCCATGATGTGAAAGTGAAATCGGTAAAGAAAAAACTGAAGCAGAAAAGTTTTGCCGCGTCGGTAAACCGGGAGGAAGTCTACAAGGGGCCGGAAGAGCTGGGCGTATCTTTAGAAGAACATATCCAGTTCGTCATCGAAGCGTTGAGGGAAAAAGCTGAAGATCTTGGGCTTGAAGGAGAAACCGCCTCAGTGTGAGGGGGTCAGTTCATTCTTGGATCACCGGGAGAGACGGAACCGAAACCTCCCATCTCTTCCATTCCTATACCACTTTCCATGAACTGAACCAGTATTCTCGCTCTAAGCGAAACATTTTTCAGCTCCAGCAGTTTCTGTTTCTCCTCCATATCGATAGGAAGATGCGCTGCCAGAAAGTTTACCGCCATTTCAAAATCGATGGCCTCCCTGAACTGCTGCGGAATCTTAGGAAAACCGCTCCCCGCTGACATTCGTTCAAATCCTCTGAACACTTTCTGCTTCAGAAGCTCAATATCTTCCTCCCCTCTTGACTCGGGAATCGGCTCAAGTTCACCTATGCGATAGGGTCCGTCCGTCTCAACCTCATTGATGATTACCTTCGTGAGCCCGGCAATAAGAATGTTAGAGGTGCCATCAGACCGGTCATTCTTGAATTCCATGTAGCCGAGCGTACCCATTGTCTCAATCGGCGGGGTGCCTTCATAGTCCTCTTCCCAGCCTGGTTTAAGTAAGGTTATGCAGATCAGCTTTTTACCGTTTTCTGCATCGGTGACCATCTGGCGGTACCGAGGTTCATAGATATAAAGAGGCAGGAAGGTTTTTGGAAAGAAAACCACGTTCGGCAGTGGGAAAATAGGTGCGGTTCCCGTAAAATCCTTGAGCCGGTCTTCCAACAGTTCCATCTCAGTCAATCCTCACAAAAAGCCCATCCGGACGAACATCAACGGGAAAGGTCGGCACAGTAATTGAGCTGTTCTCTACCGCACGCCCGGTTCGACAGTTGAACTGCCATCCGTGCCACGGGCAGGTGACAATTTCTCCCTCTATTTCACCGTCGCCCAACGAGCCTCCCCTGTGGGGACACCGGTTATCCATGGCCGTAAATTCACCGTCAATATTGAAGACGGCAATAGGCTTCTCATTCACAACGACAACTCGTCCCTGCTGAACGGGAAGATTTCGGCAGTCAGTAAGTTTCGTCCAATTAGTCATAAGTTGGCCGCAATGTTGCGTCTGAGCCCTTTATACTTGGTCCGTTTCACGGCGCTTCCTTTAAATTGTTTTTGGTAATCATCCTCGGAAAGGTAACGCCAAGACTCGCCTGACCGTTCAAAAATTTCTTTCCGTGGCGCAAAGGCTTCCTCCTTGCTAGTAACAGCGAACTTCTCGTTCCAGGGACACACTTCCTGGCAAATATCACAACCGTATATCCAGCCATGGAGCTGATCCTCAAATTCGAAAGGCAAATCTCCGCGGTGTTCAATGGTGAGGTAAGAAATGCATCGGTTTGCATCAAGAAGATATTCATCTGCGATGGCACCGGTGGGGCATGCGTCGATACAGGCGGTGCATGAGCCACACAGATCTTCTTCAAAGGGGGCATCAAATTCCAGTTCGCAATCAAGAATCAGTTCTCCCAAAAATAACCAAGATCCAAAATCTCTACTGATCAGATTGGTGTGCTTTCCTATCCATCCCAATCCAGCACGCTGGGCCCACGACTTCTCCATTACAGGTGAGGAATCGACAGATGTCAGACCGCGAACACCGGGACTCTGCTCCTGAACAAAGTTTAGGAGTTCCCGTAGTCTTTCTTTTAGGACATCATGGTAGTCATCGCCCCAGGCGTAATTCGAAATTTTCATTTCGCCGCTCGCTTCACCATGAAAGTAATTCATACCGACAGCAACGACCGATCGAGCTTCTGGAAAGTACTCCTTGATATCCCCTCTTTCATTCTTCCGATTGAACATCCACCCCATGGTAGCGTGATAGCCGAGTGCAAGCCATTCTAAAAGACGAGCTTCATCTCTCTGTGAGTAAAGCGCATCGGCAAAACCGACCTTCTGAAAACCCAGTTCAACGGCTCGATGCCGGATCTTTTCCGTCAGTTCTCTTATAGATCCCGCGGTTGCCATTCTCCCCTTCGTACTTTGTCAACCCAAAAAAGGCCGATGATCGCTTTCACATCGGTAATCTGGCCGTACATGATCATCTTCAGCGCCTCCTCCAGGGGCGTTGGCATCAACTCGATGAACTCATCTTCATCTCCTCCCGAAGTGCCCTCCTTTAAATCCTCAGCGAGATAGAGCCACATCTTCTCATCACTGTAACCGATGCAGGGGTGAATCTCCGTAAGGAATGTGGTTCGTTCCGCCCGGTATCCGGTCTCCTCTTTCAACTCACGGTGAAGTGTCTCTTCCGGTCGTTCTCCCTGATCAATCTTTCCAGCAGGAATCTCGATCTCAGATATGCCCATGGGATACCGAAACTGGTGTATAAGAAGAATCTCCTCGCTGGGGAGAACAGGGACGATCACTACCGCTCCGGGATGGCGAATATATTCCCTCGTAGAAACAGCGCCATCGGGGAGAGACACTTCATCGCTTCTAACGTCAAGAAGGCGACCGCTGAACACCTGCTTTGAGCTAAGTTTCGATTCAGTAAGTTCTTTCATGAATAGTGGGAAGTGGTAGGAACCGAACGAAATCCAACCTAGAAATATTCTATATAGTTGACTTTCAGCTCCCGATTAAAGTAACTCACTTTTTCTTCATCAAAGAGCAGATTCTTGAAATGGAACTCAATGTGGAAATTTTGAAATAGCGACCACCGAAGTCCGGCGTTCAGATAGCCACCACGACTGAGGGCGATCGATTCGGCTGTCATATTGTTCTGATTCAGGGCGGCGTTGTATTCAGCGAGGAATGAAAATTCAGGATTGAACTCAAGGTCGAACCCTGTGAATAGGTTAATATCTTCGTCACCATCAGTTGTTTCTGTAAAGTTCTGGTTAACTCCCAAGTGTGCGCCAAGATTTCCCAAGGGTGTTCTCCAGTTCTTGCTTGCTGCGATGTAGGTGCCAAAACCTTTAATATCATATCTCTGGAGGAAATCCGCTTCGTTATAATTGCCAAACCCCTGTGTATCAATGCCGATGGCGATCCCCGGAAACACCATCGATTCATCTACAATGCGGTATTTGAATATCACTTCGGGCCGCGGATAGGGGGTCGGTTCACCATCACCGATCAGTTTGCTGGCACCATAGGAGAGCCCGAACATGAATCGATCCGAAATTCCCACAGCGAGAGCTGTCGTGAGGCCTCCTTCCCGCTGCATATGCATATGGGCAGAAAATGCTCCACGGACAAGGCCGCCGGCAGTGGGAATGGTAACAAGATTTGTTGGTGGAGGGTAGTCCTGCGCTGAAAGAGAGACCGCGAGAGTAAGGATTGCCGCCGAGGTGTGACGCATGTCCTAGTGAATATAACCCTCCCTCGCCTTCTAAGGCAAGGGAGGCGTCAGCGGTATATAACGGGGTAAATTACCTCACCGTCGCGCCGCTCAATCTCACTGACGCCAGTCAGCGGAAGGGTCAGAACATCACGATCGCCAGTAAAAAGAAACCGGACATATTCCTCCGTAACAGCAATGAGAGTTACCTTAAGTATATCTCCTGTTTTCATATAGATGAGGTCGGGAGATGAGAAAAGTTTTGGATCTGCAAGATGTCCGATTGCATCAGATGGACTCCAC
>CEUZ01025333.1_pt1 | contig 17419 bp, 12 predicted proteins | sample 361511 | NCBI WGS metagenome assembly CEUZ01 (sample SAMEA2622822, study PRJEB7988) | marine metagenome | biome: marine biome (ENVO:00000447); feature: surface water layer (ENVO:00002042); material: "saline water (ENVO:00002010), including plankton (ENVO:xxxxxxxx)" | depth 5 m
TTTAATGGAAATTAGCAAACAAAATTATTTAAATAATCTAAACAAAAAGCAGAAAGAAGCTATTCTCGATCTTGATGGACCCTGCCTTATTGTAGCAGGCGCTGGATCGGGTAAAACCCGTGTTTTAACTACAAGAGTAGTACATTTAATAAAACAGAAAAAAGCCTGGCCAAATCAAATTCTTTGCGTAACATTTACTAATAAGGCAGCAAGAGAAATGCAAAATAGAATTTCGTCTTTTTTGAATGAAAAGATATCTTCGTTGCCTTGGTTAGGTACTTTTCATTCAGTTAGTGCCAAAATTTTAAGAAGACATGCAGAAGCAGTTGGCCTAAACTCAAAATTTACCATTATTGATCAAGATGATCAGTTAAGATTAATTAAAAATATATCTAAAGCGGAAAATATAGATATAAAAAAAATATCTCCACAATTTGTTCTAGCATTTATTAATCAATGGAAAAATAAAGGTTTATTGCCAGCAAATGTTATTGTCAAAAAAGGTGTTCCTTTAGAAAAAGCTATATTGAATGTTTATAAATTTTATCAAGAAAGACTTAAAATTTTGAACTCGTGTGATTTTGGTGATCTAATTTTACACTGCGTAACAATGTTTGAAAGTAATTCTGATATTTTAGAATTATATTTAAATAATTTTAAATATATACTTGTAGATGAATATCAAGATTCAAATTTTATTCAAAGCAAATGGTTAAATTTGTTTGCTAAAAAAAATAATAATATTTGCTGTGTGGGAGATGATGATCAATCAATTTATAGCTGGAGAGGAGCAGAAATTAGAAATTTTTTAGACTTCAATAAAACTTATAAGAATACAAAAATTATAAAACTTGAACAAAATTATAGATCAACCCAAAATATACTGAGTGCTGCGTCTGGATTAATTGCAAAAAATACAGATAGATTAGGAAAAAAATTATGGACTGAAAGCAAAGATGGAAATCCTGTTAAACTCACTTGTTACAAAAATGGAAGGGAAGAAGCTGTAGGTGTTAGTGATATAATTGAAAAAAAATTAAAAAAAAAATACTCATTAAACAACATATCAATTTTGGTCAGAGCAATCTTTCAGACTCGAGAGTTTGAAGAAAGATTTTTAAAAATAGGAATGGGTTATCGTGTAATTGGAGGCACAAAATTTTATGAAAGAGCTGAAATCAAAGATAGTGTAGCTTTTTTAAGAATTGTAAATCAAAAAAATGACGATTTAGCCTTTGAGAGAATAATTAATGTACCCAAACGATCTATCGGAGATAGTACTTTGAAACAATTACATGACTGGGGTAGAATAAACAAAAAATCACTAGAAGATTCAGCATTTCAACTTATAGAATTAAATAAGATTAAACCAAAAGCAAAATTAGGCTTGGTAAAAATTTTAAGTATGTTTAATAAATGGAGATCCGATTTAAAGAAAAAAAAACATTATGAATTAATGGAGATTATTTTGGATGAATCTGGATATTCCAAAATGCTAAAAGATAAAAAAGATTTAGAAAGTGAAGGAAGATTAGAAAATCTAAAAGAATTAATTAGAGGCATGCATGACTTTGATAACTTGCAAGGTTTTTTGGAACATGTTGCTTTAGCCACTTCTATTGACCAAAACTGGGAAGGTGAAAAAATTAACTTGATGACTATGCATGCTGCTAAAGGACTGGAATTTGATGTTGTTTTTTTACCAGGTTGGGAAGAAGGACTCTTTCCTCACCAAAAATCATTGGAGGAAAAAGGAGATTTAGCATTAGAAGAAGAGAGACGTCTTGCATACGTGGGAATAACAAGAGCAAAAAAAGAATCTTTTATATCTTTCGTAATGTCTAGAATGTACAGAGGGGACTGGGTAGACTCTTTAGCTTCAAGATTTATTGATGAGCTTCCAGAAGAAAATATTGAAAAGGAAGAAGTAAAAGAACAAACTAATGAAGATTTTTTTTTCAACCAAGACATAGATTACAATGAAGGTACAAGAAGTCCTGGTTGGGCAAGATTGCAAAGAAAAAGATTAAAAAGAATTAAATGACTAGTAAAAAAATTGCACAATTGAGAAGTAAATTTAACGAATTTAATATAGATGGGTATATTATACCAAAAAATGATGAATTTTTTTCTGAATATGCCGCTGTAAATCGCTTAAAAATTATCTCAAATTTTACTGGGTCTGCTGGACTAGCGGTTGTTTTAAGAAAAAATAATTATTTGTTTATTGATGGAAGATACACAATTCAAGCAAAACAGGAATCTGGAAAACTATTTAAAATTATTGAAATTCATAAATCTCTACCTAGTAATATCATCAAAAACTTAACACTTGGATTTGATCCAAGCTTGCACACTAAAAAACAATTAAATATTTATTTTGGCAACTCATTAAAATTAAGAAAAATAAATAAAAACTTAATTGACGAAATTTACAAAGAAAAAATTCCTCAATCCAAGACCTTTTTTTCTTTGAGTGATAAAGTTGCGGGTCAAACTTTTAAATCAAAAATAAAAAAGATCAGAAATATATTAAAATTGAAAAAAGTAGATTATTTGTTTATAAGCGCTCCCGAAAATGTTGCTTGGGTATTAAATATAAGAGGATCAGATAATCCAAATAGTCCTATACCTAATTGTCGTTTAATAATCGAACAAAGCAAAGAGATATTTTTAATTGTAAAAAAGGAAAAAGCTCGAAAAATAATTAGTGATAGAAAACTATCTAAAAAGCAAATAATAAATCCTGAAAAATTTGAAGAATTAATTAAAAAACTAAGTGGAAACAAGTTCATCATAGATCGCTTATCTTGTTCAATTACAAACGAAAATATAATTAGATCAAAATTTCAAATTATTAATGAGAATGATCCTTGTTATAAATTAAAATCTATCAAAAATTCCTCAGAAATTAAACATATGATCAATGCTCATATTGATGATGGCGTTGCATTAACTAAGTTTATTTATTGGATAAAAAATATAAATAAAAAAAAAATAACTGAAATAGAATCACAAAATAAACTAGAAAAATTTAGAAAGTTTAATAAAAACTATTTATTTCCAAGTTTTAATACAATTGCTGGCGCGGGTGCTAATGCTGCGCTTCCTCATTACATAGCATCAAAAAAATCTAATAAAATTATTAGAAAAAATGACATTTTTTTATGCGACTCGGGTGGACAATATAAATTTGGAACAACGGATGTAACAAGAACTATTTGTTTTTCTAAACAAAAAAATTCTATTAAAGATATATTCACTAAAGTATTAAAGGGGCACATCGCTGTTGCAACTACTAATCTAAAAAAATTTGACACTGGAAAAAAGGTAGATGCTAGAGCTAGATACTTTTTAAAAAAAGATGGACTTGATTATGAACATGGCACAGGACATGGAGTTGGTTTTTTTTCTAATGTACATGAAGGTCCTCAATCTATAACTAAAATCAACACTATTAAGCTTGAAAATGGAATGATTGTTAGCAACGAACCTGGATATTATAAAAAAGGTCACTATGGAATTAGAATAGAAAACTTAGTTTACATAAAAAAAATTAAAAAAAAATTATGTTTTAAAAATTTAACACTTGCTCCAATTGAAAAAGATTTAATAAATTTTAAACTTCTAAATAGTAAAGAAAAAAAATACTTGAATGAATATCATCAAAAAGTTTATACTGCTCTAAATCCTTATTTAAATAAAGCTGAAAAAATTTGGCTCAAGTCGTTTACAAATTGATAGTTTTATTCCATTCTTCTTCTGTCAAAACTTTGATGTTAAAATTTTTTGCTTCATTAATTTTTTTAACAGTTGGTTTAGAGTCTCCTACAACTAGATAGTTTAATTTTTTACTAACTGTACCCAAAATTTTACCACCCTCTTTTTCTACCAGCGCCTTTGCTTCTGCTCTACTCATTTTGCTTAAACCCCCGGTAAACATGATTGTTTTTCCATAGAAAATTCCAGATTTAATTGTTTTAAAATCAGTAACATTAAGTTTTTTAATTAAATTAAAAACAGTATTTAAATTACTTGCGTTTGAAAAAAATGTTTCTAATGAATTAATTTGCGTTTCACCAATGCCATCTAATTCTAAAAGATGATGTAAAATTTTTTTTCTTTTTTCTCTATTAAAAAGTTCCTCAAATTTTTTTATATTTAAAAAATATTTTGCTAAAGTTTTAGCATTTTCTTGGCCGATGTGTCGTATACCAATTGAGAAAATCAATTTATCTAATGGTGTTTTTCGTGATTTCTCAATAGCTTTTTCTAAATTTGAAGCAGATAAATCTCCCCACCCATCTAGACTGGAAATCTTCTTAAAATTTAAACTAAATATATCCGCTGGATATTTTATCATATTTAAATCCCAGAAATTTTGGATTATTTTTTTTCCAAAACCATCGATGTTTAGCGCATCTTTTGACACAAAATGTTTTAACTTTTCTCTTAAAATTTCCTTACAATTAAATTTTGGATCTGGACACCTGGTTACAGCATCTTTTTTTTTTGTGCTGTAATTAAACTCCTTTATCGTTTTTGATCCACATGAAGGACATGTGTCTGGAAAATTAAATTTTCTAGTATTTTTGTTTCTCTTTTTTTTATCAACATACAAAACTTGCGGGATAACATCTCCTGCTCTTTGAATACATATGGTGTCACCTATTCTAATATCTTTTCTATTTATTTCATCTTCATTATGCAAAGTAGCATTTGAAACAACTACTCCTCCGATATTAACTGGTTCTATTTTAGCAACTGGCGTTAAAGCTCCTGTTCTTCCTACTTGGATTTCAATATTTTTAATTAGTGAAAATCCCTTTTCTGCAGAAAATTTGTGTGCAATTGCCCACCTAGGTGAATTTGAAACAAAACCAAGCCTGTTTTGTAATTTTAAATTATCCACTTTATAGACTAGACCATCTAAATCGTAATCGATAGTTGGTCTTTGTGTTTCAATTTTTTTATAATTTTTTTCTATATCTTCAACTGTACTTACAATTTGATTAAGAGAATTCGTATTAAATCCCCATGTTTTTAACAATTTTAAGTATTCAGATTGTTTCTCAAAATTTTTTGGTCTAACGACACCAAAACCATAAGCTACAAATTTTAATGGTATTTTTTTTGTTTCATTAGGATCTTTTTGTCTCAGAGAGCCACCTGCAGCATTCCTTGGATTCGCAAATTGTTTAGAAATTTTTTTAAAATCAGATTTAGATATGTACACTTCTCCTCTTACATCTAAAATTTTTGGAAAATTAGGTTTATTAATTTTTTTTGGAATATCTCTAATTGTTTTAAGATTATTGGTTATATCTTCACCTGTTTTCCCATCTCCGCGCGATAAACCGATTGTGAAGTTTCCATCGATATATTTTAGCGATGCCGAAATACCATCAATTTTTGGTTCTGCTGATAATAATATTTTTTCAGAATTTTTTATGTTTAGAAAATTTTTAATTTTTTTTAAAAAATCTTCTATATTTTCTTTGGTAAAAGCATTTGCAAGAGATAACATTGGAATGTCATGATTTATTTTTTTAAATCTATTCGAAGGTTCATAGCCTACTTTAAGGCTAGGAGAGTTCTTGTTTTGTAAATAACTATACTTTTTTTCAAGTTCTAAAATTTCCTGTTTAATTTTATCATAATCACTATCTGAAATAAGAGGTTCATCTTTATCAAAATATGCTTTGTTATATATTTCTAATTTTTTTATTTTAGTTTTATAATTTTTTTCTATATCTTTTTTTTCCATGAATATTATTCGAATAAACTTTTAATTTTTCTTCTGATTAATCCCATTTTTTTATCTTTTTTCGCTTTTGCGGGCTTATATTTCCTATTAAATACTTTGTAGCTTCTTTCGTACCATTCGCTTGACTGATAGTTATACCCCAATATAGCAGCTGCGCTTTTTGCTTCTTCTACCAATCCTAGCTTATAATTTACCTCTACCAATCTATGAAGTGCTTCTTCAATAAAAACAGTCCTATCGTATTTTTCTACAATTATTTTAAGTCTATTAAGTGCGGGAATCCATTTTTCTGTTTTCATATAATATCTAATTATATGCATTTCTTTTGCAGCCAGCTGATCTATAATTAAATCCATTTTGAAACGTGCGTCAGTTGCGTAATCAGTCTCGGGATATTCATTAATAATAAATTGAAATTTTTTTCTTGCTTGGAGTAAAGGGTCTAAATCTTTCTTTTCATCTAATATTTGCTCATAGTAACATATGGCTATTAGGTAATGTGCATAAGGTATATTTTGATCTGCAGGGTAAGTTTTTATAAATCTTTCTAAACCGAAAATACTATTTTTATAAGCATTTCTTGAATAGTCTGCATACGCTGCCATTAGAGCTGCTTTGGCTGCCCACTCTGTTTGGGGCATTAGACTTTCAGTTTCTTTAAATTTCCTAGCTGCATAATAGGCGTCCCCTTTGTTTAGAGCATCAACAGCTTCAGCATAAACTGCGGCTACTTTTTCCTCTTCACTAATTTGAGAAGATATATCTGCGTCTTTTTTTTTATTAGAGCAACCAAAAAATAAAAAAGATGAAATAATTAAAATTAAAATAACTTTTAGCATTTAGATAAAAAAGTATTTTATCAAAATATTTAATTATTACAATTTACTTAGTAAGTATTTGTTTTATGCGTTAACTGCGATAGGACTTAAATAAATGCCATCTTTTACTTTTCCTTCGGAATTTTGAAATTCCCAATTTGATTTATTTGAAAGAAATTCCTTAAGTAAAAGATTGGTAAGTTGGTGTCCTCCCTGGGACGTTTTAATATGACCAAAAATTCCATGTCCTGAAAGCATCAGATCCCCAAGACAGTCCAATATTTTGTGGTTAACGAATTCATCTCTATATCTTAAACCATCTTCGTTTAATATTTTATTTTCTTTAACAACAATTGCATTCTCTAAAGATCCTCCCTGAGCCAAACCTTGACTTCTTATCTTATCGATATCTTCATATAAACAAAATGTTTTTGAGTTGTATATTGAAGTAAGATCGCCATTGCTTAATTTAAATTCTTTTCTTCGAGTTCTTATTAACGGATTTTTATAAACTATTTCAAAATCTATTATTAAATCCTTTTCGAGAGGTTCTATACTTATATATTTCTGACCATCTTTAACTTCCACTTTTTTAATAACCTTAATGAATTTTTTTAAAGAATTTTGTTCTTTGGTTCCAACAGATTTTATAGCTGTTACAAAATCGAAAGCTGAACCATCCATTATTGGTATCTCGGGTGCGTTAATCTCTACTAGCGCATTGTCAATTCCCTCACCATAAAAAACTGCCATTAAATGTTCAATTGTAGAAACTGTAACCCCTTCTGCATTTTTAATTTTTGTGCAAAGTATTGGTGAACTCACATTTTTATAACTTGCTTCAATTATATTTTTATTACTATCAACATCTACTCTCTTAAATTTAATTCCTGAATCAGATTCTGCCGGCTTCAAAGTAAGATTTACCTTAATACCGTTATGTAAACCTACGCCCTCAAGTTCAACTGAATCCTTTATAGTTTTTTGAAATTTTTGAAGCATTTTTAAACTATACAAAAGTGAGAAAATACATGAAAAACAACTTATGTTACGAAAAACTACAATATATTTTTAACCTCTGTTTCCAAAAAATCTGCTAAAAAAACCAATTTTTTCAATATTTTTCTCTTCACGCTCAGGTATTGCTTCAGTTTCCCATCCATCTTTTATTATTTTTAAAGCACCCAAACAGGAATCAAATGTTCGTTTAGATTTATTCTCTGCTTCATTTTTATTGTTAGTATCAAATTTTCTTACACTTTTTCCAAAAAAAATAGAACAATATTCATTTAAATTTTTTAAATTAGAGCCTCCACCAACGATAAATATAGTCGACCCAGTATCTGGTTTTATTTCTGTTGTTATTAATTGTTTTTTTATTACTTCAAAAATTTCATCTAACCGAGCTTTAATAATATTATTTATTAAGGTTTTACTTATTTTTCTAAAACCAGTTTTGTTAAAAAAATCTTTTTTTAAAAAATTATTTTCGTCAAAAAGCACGTCATCATCTTCAAAAGAAAAATTTATTCTATTTTTTATTATTTCAGATTCTTCAATACTTAACGAACATACTTTTGATATATCTTTTGTTATGTGGTTAATCCCAACTTCAAAAGTTATAGAGTGAACCAATGCAAAATTTTTAAATAATCCCAGGCTAGTTTTTTCATGCCCTATATCAATTAATATTGATCCAAATTTTAGTTCATTTTCATTCAATATTTTAGCTCCCTGAGCAAATACACTAGAAATATATCTTTCTACTTCTATGTCACAATCAATAAAAGCCTGATTGATATTTTTAATATTATTTTTTGGCATCGTAATAAAAGTCATCTCGTGACTTAAGTAATCGGCAAAAACATTTATTGGTTCTTCAATAAAAGTTTTTCCATCGACAATATAATTATGATTGAAAATATGAATTATAGATTGTCTATTGTCATTAAAAATTACCTGTTTTTTTGCTTCCTTTAATAAAAACTCAATATCTTCCTGTTTAATTTTTGAACCATTAATTCTTTTGTGTTTAGAAAACTTAGTACATAGAAATTCTGGTTGTTCGATCACTACATTAATTTTTTTTAACGAAATATCTGTTTTATTTTCTGCATTACTAATTGCAGTTCTAATTGCATTTGTGGCATTTTTTAAATTAATGATAGTTCCATTATGGATTCCTTCAGATTTAGTAGTTGAGGTTGACAAAACTTTTACAGTACTGTCACTATTTATTTTTACTATTAAGCATTTTATGAATAGGGTGCCAAGTTCAATTATACCTTTTGTGCTATCAGTATCCATTATTCTACTACTATCTTACCATTTATCCTTAAATCAATAATATTATAATCAACAAAATCTTTTTTATTTAACAATTCTACAGATTGTATAATGGCCTTCTCAGTTTCTTGAGATGGAAATTTTATTATCTGGCCGCTTGATAATTGTAAATCCCATCGACCTATTTGAAAATAATAATAGTTTTCAATTTTTTCCTGAGGGAAATTGTTATTTTTTAATTGATTAAAAAAATATATAAAATTATACTCTGCATTCTTGCCAAAGATGCTTGGAAAATGATCTACAGTATAATTTTTATCTATACTAATTAGATTAGCTAAACTATCAATTAGATATTTGTCTTTTGCTTTAAACAAAATAGCAATCGGCTTTGTTTCATAAATTTTTATTATTATGGTGTTAGGATATTTTTTTTTTACTTCAATTTTATTTAAAAAATTAAGTTGTTTTAATGGTTTTTCTATTTCAAATTTTTCTATAAAAAAAATATTTTTATTGTAAATATGGTCCAAATTTTCCAATATTTCGTTTTCTTTAATAAGATTGTTATTCAAAACATATATATTTTCTACACTAAAAAAAGATTTTTTCTCATCAGAATAAAGGTCGAGTCTATTTGGATTAAAGGTAGTTAAAAAAATTAAAGTAATTAATAATAAAATTATTCTGTAATAGTTGTTCATTTATTATAACTAGCGTCTTTTATCATCCAAACAACCAGATCTTCAAATTTAATTCCAACATAATTTGCAATTTCGGGCACCAAAGATAACTTGGTCATTCCTGGTTGAGTATTTGTCTCTAGTATATAAAAGTTATTTTTAAAAAATCTAAAATCAGATCTCGTTACACCGCGGCAGCCTAATAACTTGTGTGCTTTTTTGGCTAAGTTAAGAATTTCTTTATATTTTTTTTTACTAAGTGGAGCAGGCATTATATGTTTAGTTTTTGCAGAACTAGAATATTTTGCCTTGTAATCATAGAACTTTCTTTTTGGTACAAGTTCTATCGCTCCCAAAGCTTTTGTGCCCATAACTGCAACTTGAATTTCTCTTCCAGGTATATATTCTTCTAATAAAACTTTATCATAATTCTTAATTAATTTTTTATAATTACTTAAAAATTTTTTCTTATCATTGCAAATATATACACCTAGGCTAGATCCTTCGTTAATTGGTTTAAGCACTACAGGAAAATTAATTCCACTTTTTCTAATTTTGATAAAAATATTTTTCTCATAATTTTTTTGAATTATTAAACTTTTAGGAACTTTTAATCCATTTTTTTTAAAAATATTTCTAGATAGTTCTTTATCCATAGCTAGACTCGAAGATAAAACTCCAGAATGAGTATATGGAAGTTTTAAAGATTCTAAAATTGATTGGACAAAACCATCTTCTCCATATCTTCCATGAAGTGCGTTAAAAACTATTTTTGGTTTTATTTTTTTTAATTGATCAGAAAAATATCCTTTTGCATCCAATTCAACTACTTTATATCCTCTTTTTTTTAAAGCTTGAGAACAGGCTTTGCCTGTTAAAAAACTTATTTTTCTTTCTCCAGATAATCCACCCATCAAAATAACAATTGAATTTTTCATATTTTTTTTCCAATAATCTTTAATTCTAACTCAAGGTTCACTCCGGTTTTGTTAAATACTTTCTTTTGAACCTGACTAATCAAATTTTCCAGATCTTCAGATTTTGCATTACCTTTGTTAACAAAAAAATTACAGTGTTTTTCAGAAATTTCAGCATTACCTATTTTCATTCCTGCACAACCTGATTCTTTGATAAGTCTCCAGGCTTTTTTATTTTCTGGATTTTTAAAAGTACTGCCGCAAGTTTTAATTTTTGATGGTTGAGTTTTTTCTTTCTCCTCAACAAAACTATTAATTTTTTTTTCAATATTTTGCTTGCTTTCATATTTTCCTTTTAAAGTTGCGCTTATAAAGATCAAATTACTATTTAAACTACAATTTCTATAAAAAAATTTTATATCAGAAGACTGAAAAATTTTAATATTTCCATCAAAATCTATAGCTTGTACAGAAACTATATTTTTTGAAATCTCCTCACCATAGCAACCAGAATTCATTCTTATTGCTCCACCTATAGTGCCTGGAATGCAAGACAAAAACTCAAATCCAGATAAAGAATTTTCTAATGCAAATTGGGAGACTTTTTTATCAAGTGCTGCCGAACCAGCTATAATAGTATTCTGATCAAATAAAGATATATGTGAGAAATTTTTTCCAAATTTAATAATAATACCATCATAACCACCATCTCTTACTAATGTATTTGAGCCGGCTCCCAAAACTTTAATTTCATTAAAGCCTTTAATATTTTTCAAAAAAAATGAAAGCTCTTGTAAATTGCTTGGTTTAAATAAAACTTTTGCTGGACCTCCTAGATTAAACCAAGAAAGTTTTGATAAATTTTCATTAAATAAAATACTACCAGAAATTTTATTTTTTATTTTTTCTATTTGTAATTTTAGCGTCATTTCATTTCTTTGCCAATTTCTCTTATCCAATTTGATATACTTCCAGCGCCCATACAAATAATCATTTCATCATTAAATAAATTTTTTCTGAAAAAAAATTTTAGTTCTTTTTGATTTTTTATGTTTACTACTTGAATTTTTGATTTATTAGCGATAATTTTTGAAAATTCGTATTGATCAAAATCATGATCAATTTTTTCACCAGCAGGATAAACTGGGCAAAGCACGACCATGTCACTATTAATAAATGATGAGGCAAATTCTTTTTTTAAAAATTTAACTCTTGAGTATCTATGAGGCTGAAAGATGCTTATTATTTTTCTATCATTGTTCACTTGTCTCGCGCTATCAATGACCGCTTTGATTTCTGTGGGATGGTGAGCATAATCATCATAAAACACTTTTTTTCCAATTGAAAAAACTTTTGTAAATCTTCTTTGTATACCTGAAAAATTTTTTAATGCTTTTTTTATTAAATTTATTTTTATACCAAGATTTAATGCTATGGCTACTGATACTGCAGCATTGCTGACATTATGTCTTCCAAGCAAATTTATTTGTATATTGTTAATTCTAGTTATTTTAGTATTTGAAATATTTATTCTCAAATCAAAATTTGAGGAATTTAAATTATTTTTTATATTTAAAATTTGATAATCAGACTTTTTATTAAAACCATAAGTTAAAATATTTTTTGTTTTTATCTTTTTTATTAGAGTTCTTAAATTATTGTTATCCAAGCAAACAAGAGTTTTTCCAAAAGTTGGCGTTTTTTCAATAAAAGAGCGAAAACTATTCTTAAGATTTTTAAAATTTTTATAAAAATCTAAATGTTCTTTATCCAGATTGGTAACAATAGAGTAAGTAATTGGTAACTTTAAAAAACTACCATCCGACTCGTCGGATTCAATTACTGACCACTCTCCTTTACCGAGACGAGCAGTATTTTTAAGTGAGTTTATTATCCCCCCATTTATTATCGTCGGATCAAGACCAGATTTTGCTAAAATATTTGCTATTAAAGAAGTAGTGGTAGTTTTTCCATGCGATCCTGTAACAACAATATTTTTTTTCAGAGAAACAACATTGGCCAACATGTCTCCTCTTTTAAAGATAGGTAATTTTTTTTTCTTTGAAAAAATTAATTCTTTGTTGTTTTTCTTAATTGCTGAAGAAATAACAACCATAGTTGCTCGTCTCATATTACTTTTGTTATGACCAACATAAACTTTAATACCTTCTTTAATTAATCTTTCAGTATTTCGATTTTTACTTAAATCGCTGCCCTGGACTTTGAATCCCATATTCGACATTATTTGAGCTAATCCACTCATACCTATCCCTCCAATGCCGATAAAATGAATTACTTCATTGCTAGCTATATTTATTTTCATTATTTTAAAATATCTCCAATCATCTTTTCAACTTCTTGATAAACATTCTTGCTAACATTCTTTGTCATGTTTTGACGAATATTTTTTAATTTATTTTTATCCTTAATAATTGACATTAATAAATTATACAAATTTTTAAAATTAAAATTATTTTGTTCCAAAACCCAACAACACCCCTTACTCTCATAGTATTTAGCGTTTAAATGTTGATGGTTATCTACCGAAAAAGGGTAGGGAATACCTATAAAGGGAGTTAAAGTTTGCACAAGTTCTGCGGTTGTTGATGCTCCACATCTACTAACAACTAAATTCGATAATGATATTAAATCCAAAATATTTTCATGAAAATCAAAAACAGTATTTTTTATCTTATTTGTATTATAAAATTTAATTAATGTCTCTTTTTGATCTATGATACATTGTTGATAAATTTCGATTTCGTGACCTTTGTCTTTTATCATTTTAATAACAGGAGGAACTACTTTGCCAAAAATTTCTGCTCCTTGACTTCCTCCTAAAATCAAAATTGAAAAAACTTTTTTATTGCCAGCATCTTCTATAGCTTTATAATTTATTATTTCTTCACGTAAGATATTTCCGACATAAAAAGCTTTTTTTTCATATTTTTTAGGAAAATTTTCAAATATTTTTGTAGAAAAAAGAATTTTTTTTGCAAAAGGTAGCAATCTTTTGTTAGTCCTGCCTATTATTAAATTATTTTCATATATCACTAGTGGAATTCCCAAAATTTTTGATGCGAATGAGATTGGAAATGAAACATAACCCCCAAGACCAAAGACCAGGTCAGGCTTTTCTTTACGCAAAATAAAAATAGACCTTATTACTGAGAAAAATATAACTATAAAAGAAATAATTTTTTTAAAAATATTTTTATTAGTTGGTGTATCTGTTTTTATAATATACTTTCTGATCTTATTAAATTTATTTGCATATTTACTACCCCTAGCATCTGTAACTAATACAACTTCATAATCTTTATTCAAAAAATAGCCTATAAGACCTAATGCCGGAAATATATGCCCGCCTGTACCTCCTGAAGAAAAAATAATTTTTTTATTCATTTTCTAAATATCTATTTGAGTCCTTTCTCGTAAAATTCAAAATTATTCCAGCCATAATTGAGCTTCCTACTAGCGAAGATCCTCCATAACTTAAAAACGGAAATGTCATTCCGGTTGTTGGAAGTAAATTAATATTTACCCCTATATGAATAAATGTTTGAATAACTAACAAAGAAGCAAGACCCGCCAGAGAAAGTTTTATGAAATCATCTCTTTCTTCAAAAATTCTTTTTAGTATTTTGTATCCAATAAATAAAAATAAAATTATGATAAATAAAACAAATACAGCGCCAAATTCCTCTGAAATGACAGCAAAAATATAATCTGTATGTGCTTCTGGTACTTTTTCTTTTAAAATTCCCTCTCCCATGCCTTGGCCTGTTAACCCTCCTTGTTTTATTGCATCTAAAGCTTTTTGAGATTGAAAATTATATTCAGTCTTAGGATTAATAAATGCTTGAATTCTTGCAAGAATATAACCAAATTTTGTCGGTAAAAAATAGATTAACAGCGCCACAAAACTCAACACAAATAGTCCTAATAAAATTAAAATTAACATATTAAACCCTGAAACAAATATTATGGAAATCCAAGAAAAAATTAATAATAAAGTTTGTCCAAGATCTGGCTGATTAATTAAAAGAACACTAATAAAAGATAAAAACAAGAAGGAATATAGATGTCTATTATAAAAGTTTGTTTTATCATTTAATACTAAAAGCTTGGCTACAAAAATTATAAATAATGGCTTTACAAATTCTATAGGCTGGAATCTTGGAAGAAAAATCAGATCAATCCATCTTTTTGAACCTTTAACCTCAGTACCTATAATAGGAACTAACAATAGAAACAAAATTGAAATAAGAAAAACTGGAGTTAAATATTTTATTATTTTTCTTCTATCTTGAACAGAAATAGTAATTAACAAAAACATAGAAATTAAAACGAAAATAAGGTGTTTTTTTAAAAAAAAATAAGTTTCTTTATTTATTTTTTCTGCAGTAATTGAAGATGTGGAAGAAAAAGAAAAAAATAGCCCCAAAAAAAATAAAAATGTGAATAGAAATAATAGCTGTCTATCTACATTTCTCCACCACTTAGCTATTATACCTGTATTTTCTCTACTAAAATTGAACATTATATTTTTTTAAATTTTTTCATTGATAATTTTTTAAAAAAGTTACCCCTATCTTCAAAATTACTAAATTGATCAAATGATGCCGCTGCTGGGCTGAATAATATAGTACAGCCAAAATATTTATCTTTTTTAATATCAGAACTTATATCAATTACTGCTTTTTTTAAATTTCTTGAAATTGTATATGGAATTTTTTTACCTATTTGTCTTTCAAAAAAAGAAGTGTTTTTTCCTATTATGTATGCTTTTATGATCTTATTAGAGTTTTTGTCCAGATTAAAGCGATCGCCATATTTAGGAAGCCCTCCTACTATCCAATAAATTTTTCTAAAATTTGATAAAGATTGTTTACAAGCGTCGAAACTAGTAGCTTTAGAATCGTTCACACAAATCAACTTTTTGTTTGAAAATACGATTTCTTGTCGATGAGGAAGTCCTTTAAATTTATTTAATGCCCTGATTATAGTTTTATTTTTTATTTTAAATTTTTTAGCTATATTATAAGCAAAGGCTAAATTTTCAAGATAACCCCTGCTTTTAAAATATTTATTTTCTGCGAATAAGAAATTACAACTATTTTTATCAACAGAAATCAATTTTGATTTTATTTTTTTGTTTTTATGAATCATTTTGATAAATTTAGAACGAATATCTGCTTTATTAATATATGAATAATCTCCTTCTTTTTGAGCATAGAAAATTTTGGATTTAGCTAACATATAATTTTTTATATTCTTATGTCTTTCTAAATGATCGGGTGAAATGTTTAATATTGCTGCGTGCTTTGAGCGAAAAATTTTTGAATACTGAAGCTGATATGAAGAAACTTCTAAAATAAAAATTATTTTTTTTTTCGTTTTATTTATTGTTAAAATTGGTTTTCCAATATTTCCTACTGTATTTACATGATAGCCAGCTGTCTTCAAAATTTTTTCTATTATCTTACAAGTGGTAGATTTTCCGTTAGTTCCTGTTATAGAAATAATTAAAGATTTATTATTTAATTCAAAAAATAAATCTAGATCTGTAATTATTTTGTTAAAATTTTTTTTTAAATAACTTTTTATTTTACATTTATTAATATCTATACCAGGACTTAAAAGTATAAAATCAATTGTATTTTTGCTTTCTTTTAACCAAAATTTTTCAACTTTAAATTTCAATTTGCTTATTTTTTTTCTTATTTTCTTACTATCATCCCAACAAAACACTTTTGCTTTTAATAATTTAAATTTCTTGGCCGCTGAAAGACCAGTTAGTCCCATGCCATAAACGGCTATTTTTTTGTTTTGATATTTCTTTAAAGAGACCATGCACTATCTTAATTTTAGTGTAGCTAAGCCTATTAACGCTAAAATTATAGATATTATCCAAAATCTAATTACAACGGTAGATTCAGCCCATCCCTTTTTTTCAAAGTGATGATGAAGTGGAGCCATCATAAATATTCTTTTCCCAGTGAGTTTAAAAGATATTACCTGAATGATTACTGAAGCTGTTTCGAGAACAAATAATCCTCCAATAATTCCTAGAACAATTTCGTGCTTTGAAATTATACTCACGGCGCCCAATGATCCTCCTAATGATAGAGATCCCGTGTCGCCCATGAAAATTTTAGCAGGCGGAGCGTTGTACCATAAAAATCCTAAACATGCTCCAACCATGGAACCACAAAAGATAGAAGCTTCTCCAACATTGGCAATATATGGTATTTGCAAATATTCTGAAAAAACAGTGTTACCAACAACATAGCAGATTAATGTAAAAGAAAGCGCCACTAACATTACTGGCACAGTAGCAAGACCATCTAAACCATCAGTAAGATTAACTGCGTTTGAGGAACCAACAATTATGAAAAGAGCAAATGGAATAAAAAATAAGCCTAAATGAAGTATTAGGTTTTTAAAAAAAGGAAAATAAAGATTTTTAAGATGATATGGGTCTCCAAACTTTAACAATAAAAAAACAGTTATTAAAGAAAGGATAATTTGACAAATAATTTTAAGTCCTGACGATATACCTTTAGAATTATTACGTTTTATTTTTAGATAATCGTCTAAAGCACCAAGTAAACCAAAACTTGTAGCTACCATTAACAAAATCCAAATATAAGAATTTTTCAAATCGGCCCATAATAAAGTTCCAAAAAGTATTCCAATTAAAATAAGCAGTCCTCCCATAGTGGGGGTTCCTACTTTTTTAACTATATGATCTAGTGGACCATCATCTCTTATTGGTCCAGTAAATTTGTGAGATCCTATAAATTTAATAAACGGTCCACCAACCACAAAAACTATTGCCATCGAAGACATAACTGAAAGGCCAGTTCTAAAAGTTAAATATCTAAAAACGTTAAGAGCAGAAAATTGATCTACTAAAGAAATTAAAAAACTATATAGCACTGA
>CEUZ01021124.1_pt1 | contig 17405 bp, 20 predicted proteins | sample 361511 | NCBI WGS metagenome assembly CEUZ01 (sample SAMEA2622822, study PRJEB7988) | marine metagenome | biome: marine biome (ENVO:00000447); feature: surface water layer (ENVO:00002042); material: "saline water (ENVO:00002010), including plankton (ENVO:xxxxxxxx)" | depth 5 m
TTATATCCTTTATACATGGCAAATCCAGCAACTTCTAAATGTCCAAGAGCAATTTGTGATTTAGAATTTTTGATAAAATACATTGTCTTATCATAATTTTCTGAATTTATCCAAGGTATTAAATCAATAAGTGTTCCATCAAGGCATATCGTTTCAACTTCTGGATAGACTTCAATATTATCATAATGACCATAAAGTAATTCAGAGCTATTAACAGAATTTGTATTTCTGTAATAAGTAGAATGATTGCCTACGATAGAATGTAATTTAATACCGTTTTCGTAGAATACATCAAAATAAAATTGACGTACTTTATCTAATGTATTAAAATTAACAAACTTTCTGCGATCAAAAGTATCGCCAAGATCAATAACAGTATGAATGTTATTTTCAGACAAATATGGAAAAAATTGTTCACGGTAAAACCTCTCAATGTGATTTAAAAAGTTCTGACTGTCCTGTTTTCCCCCGAAATGTTGATCTGTAATTAGAGCTACTTTCATATATCCTTTCCCATTTAAATTTACATCTTGAACATTCAAATTCTTGTAATGCGTTTCCATTTTCCAAACGACTTACTGTAAAAGAACAATGTTTAAATTTATGGTCTAATTCAAATTGTTTGCATCTTTGACATTCTTCATTAGCCATAACATGATAATCCATTAATAACTCCAAGAATTATACTATAAATTAATTAAAAATACAAGGAAAAACTTTTTATCTATAATACAACTCTAAATCAGCCTTCTTCTTCTTTTTCTTCTTTGTTGGATTTACAGCATATTTTTCATGGGTTCTTAAATAGTCCACCCATTCTTTAGTCATTTTTTTATGGCTTTCACCAGATTTACTTATTTCTTCTAATATACCTTCCCGTTCAACGAGCAGATATTTAACGTGCATTAATTTTCTTTCTTTTACTATCCTCCTAACGTAAGCATGATGAATAATTTGTGTAAAATATGAAAAAGGATTCTTCGATTTTTCTGGATTGAAATTGTGAGCATAAAGCAAACAATTCTCGATTCCATCAGAAATCAAATCATCACGGAATGTGTAATTAATAAAATTTGGACGCATGGCTAGATGTTCACAAATCTTTAGAAAACACTCACCCATATATTCAGTTGTAGGTGGATCATCATCTTCCACCTCACGAGCATCATGTACTCTTTGCTTCCATTTCTTCATTTCAGTAAAAAACTTCTCATTGTCAACATAATGTTTTTTCTTATCAGTCATTTTCCTGTACTCCCCAATCCACCTTCACCACGTTCTGAATCAGAAAGTTCAGCAACTTCTGTAATAGATGCAGTTGTTACAGGTGCAAAAACCATCTGTGCAATTCTATCACCTTTTTTAATATCATAAGGTGCGTATGCATTATTTTTTAATATAACTTTAACTTCACCACGATAACCAGAATCAATAGTGCCAGGACTATTTAAAACTTGAATACCATGTTTTGCAGCTAATCCAGACCTTGATCTTATTTGACATTCATAGCCTTCTGGAAGTTGCATATATATTCCAGTTAAAATTGCCTCCCAACAAAATGCTGGTATAGCAACATCTTCAGCTGCACAAATATCCATACCAGCATCACCTTCTTTTGCATACTTTGGTAATGGATTTTCACTTTTATTAATCATATTAACTTTCATTTTATATTCCTTTTAGTAGGGACAATTAGAACTAACATAATATATTGTCTCATGTTTTGGTAATTTTCGTTTTTTAAATAAATTTATAGCACCACATACACTACAAGTAAAATCTTCATAATATATTTTACCTGCAAATCCTTCAGAGGTCTTTTTGTGTTCCGTCTTGGTCTTGCACCTCCGACAAGACTTCATCTTCTTCGTACTCATCTTCATATTCCTCTTCTAATTGTTTTTTCTTTAAGTTATTAAATTTTTTCTTTTCAAATTTGTTTCTCACAATCTTCTTGTAAGTTTTACCCATTTTATTTTCCTTTATAAAGTTATTTCTCTAATATTATATTCAAACTTCTCATTAGTATAAGTTTTCACTCTTTCACTCCAATGTTTAATCCCATAATTTTGGTGTTTCTTCCAACTAAGATCATCAACTACATCAAACAATATAGCCTTGTTTTCTTTATCATCTAATCGTAACACCCTTCCTATGGATTGAAGATTTCTAATCTTACCTTTATATGGATGAGCAAATATTAATGATTGTAAATTTTTAATATTGACACCCGTTGACAATACTCCTGATGATGCCACAATAATAGAGTTTTCAACTTCCGTGATTTGCCTAATAGATTCTCTATCCTCTACTGAAGTTTCACCAGCTATAAAGAAAATATTTCTGTCTGTCTTTAATTTAGACTTCAATATTTTCTCTAAAACTTTACCATGCTTCTCTACATAATTAAATAAGACCAATACGTTACCTTTTCTGGCCAATGCTAATTCACATATAAATTCATTTCTTTTCGGACTTGAAACGATAAAATCTATTTCTTCTTGATATGTTGCTTTCTTTAATAACTGTTTTTCTTTATCTGTATATCCTAAAACCAAACACTCAATCTTTAAATCAGATATATGTTTATCATCCATCAATTCTTTTGAAGTAATGGCTTGATAAGTCTTTCCAAACAATCCCTCTAATACTAATTTATTAGTCTTAGAATCAGTAATTGTTCCAGTAGTTCCAAATCGGTATCTGCACGTTACCATCTTTTCCAAAATACCTTTGAGACTTTGGGCATTACATAAATGAGCTTCATCACCTATAACCATTCCAAATTTCTTGAAGTATGGGGTCCCCAAACGGAATAGGGATTGCCATGTACTTATATATATCTGTTTGTTTGTTTCTTTTTCTTTACCAGAATATATTTGGTGGCATTGTTCTTCAACATTCCAATCTTTTAGTTTTGACGAATAATCACCAAAATCATTATACATCTGTCTAACAAGATTTGTTGTTGGTACTAATATTAATATCTTATCATTCTCAATGAACCGTTGATGCCATCTAATTAATGAATATATAACCAGACTCTTTCCTGATGAAGTAGGAGACAACAACAAAGCTCTTTCTTGTTTAACACAATGAATGAATGATGAAACTTGATAATCTCTTGGAGTAATGGGAACATTCTTACAATGGAGTTTTAACGAATCAAAAAACTCTTTTATCTCCGTAACACCCATGCCCTTTAACTTTCGGGCCTCTACTATGTCGGATTGTAATTTGTAAGAATGTTTATCTGCCCATTCCTTCAAGTATGGGTATAGTCCAAGATACATTTGTCCAGTTTGAATATTAAACAAACGTATCTTACCATCCCATAGTTTCGCTTTAAACTTCGGATGAAATTGAAAGTTTGGTACTTTAAAAGAAAAATACTCATTCAATTCATACGCAACGTGTCTCTCACAAGATACTTGTAAGAAAGTTTCATTCAGTTTTCCAACCACAATCATCCAAGCTCACCATTCAAAAATTTTTTCCATTTTATTGCATTACCAACACTAAAAGAATGACCCACAATACTTTTAACTATCTCTGTTATTAAATTAAGTTTTTCTTCTTGAGCTCTAACTTTTAAATGAAGTGCATTTAAATCTGTATCGGCATCAAGGAACTTATCAACATCTGCTTTTAATATATTTAAATTAAAAGGTTTTTGTTCATATACATCAGGGTCAGCTTTTCCAGTATAATATATCCATTTATCACGTTTTAAAACTTTATATTCTACTTTAAAATAATCTAATGCAAGCTTTTCATCATATATTATAGACAAATACTTTGCGTGTAATTCTGGTATAGAAAGCGAAGAGGTGTCCATATGACTTTCTTCTTTTAAGAAAGCTGCATCTTTGTTAATCATTTCTTTTAGTTCTTCAATTTTCATACTTTAAAGTATAACAAAATAATATTGGAAATACAAGGAACAAGTTAGATAATTTTGTCGATAGAAAATGAGCCAGAATAAGCAAATGTAGCATCAACTACAATCGGCTCTAATGTTGTGGCTGCAGTATCAAGCTCAATACTCCCTAATGATACAGGAAAAGCCTCTCTGAATACTACACTATAATTGGGGTTGGATTTATTGGTTTCTAGTATAAGATTCATATCTGATGTTGTTGTCTCATTCGCCGCAAAATTTAATGAGCTATCTTTTAGATTATACTGTTTATAATTATCTGGAAATCCCAAAGAAATAAGCCAATCATATATTTCTAAATAATTGGACAAATCTTCATTTACATAAAAATTCATAGTCATTTGTTCAAATGTAAGCTTATCACCAGCAAAATTAACATCTGAAAATGGTGTTGTTTGAATAGTCGCACCAAGAGTCATAGCTGGTATATTAACTCTTTGACAAAAGAAGTTTACATTAGGTAGCCTTGTAAAGTTCGTTTGAAAAGATACTACATTTAATTGATTTAATTCTTTTGGTTTTAAAGCCATTTCATATACTCTAATTAATTAGTTAATATATATATTTATAATACTTGACCCAACCCACATAGAAACAATAACACAAAAAAAAGCCCAATGCAAGGAAAAAGTTAAGAAAAAATGAATCCTCGTCTATTTTAAGACTTTTTTCTTCATGCCAAAAAAAAGGGCAGGGAACATAAGTTCCCTACCCGATTTAATAAAACTAAACTGAAATTACATCAAGTTGGCAATGCTAACTTTTCTGTAATATTGGTTTTTACCGAAATCGGTTGTACCACCAGTTGTGAAATCAATTTCGCCACCACCGTTTACGAAAGGATTTTTCACCATTCCGTAACGAGTTTTGAAACCGATTTTTGGTTGGAATGTGTTTTCACCCATCGCACGAACCATTTGTAGAGGAACGTAAGGACAGTAGAAAAGGCCTGCATCATAAGCAGATGCACCTTTGTAACCAACCAAGTAGAACTGACCAACATCAGATGTGTAGTAAGGATCAACGTAAACTTTCATTCCGTTCATTGTACCAGCAAATGTGGACATTGTATCGTCTGTGTTAAGTGCATGACCTGCTTCCAACATACCTGCCATAGCCATTGCGGATGCAACGTCAGCAGAACAGATCATAAAGTTACCTTTGCCGCGTCGTGTGTCGTGTCCGATTTCGTTACGATCACGCTCGATTTGATACATCAAACCTTTGAACTTCTCAACTGACCAACGACCGTTAGAGTCTGTGTCCAGATCAAAAGAACCAGCTGTTGTTGTATCACGCTGCGCACCAGGTTTTGCACAATAATAAATTGTGCGGACAACTTCACGGTTGATCTCTTGCAGAATTTCAGTTGACAAAATATTTGCCAATTCTGTTTCAGCATCAAGACCATGAACTGCTTTCAAGTCTTGAGCCAACTCCGTAGAGTATTCAGCTTTCAGAGCTCGAGATTTTGCAGTTACGGAAGTTTTCTCAATGGTGAAAGCCATTTCTGCGAAATGAGGACCAGTACCATCTCCGAGAGCTTCAGCATTACCTGTTGCCATACCACCGCCTGTTTTCCAGGTATCGTTAGCAGAGAAAGGATTGTTGGTATCATCCGTTGTTGTATGTGTACCAGTACCAGAATGCTCTGTATGAGATTCGTCTGCACCGGTTCCAGCTGCACCGAAAGCTTCGCCACCACTTTGATTCGTGTAACGTGCTTTCATAGCAAAGATCAATCCCGTAGGACCAGTCATAGGCTGAACACCACAAATGTCATAAGCGATCATTTGAGGCATAGAGCGTCGAACTAGACCCATCAAAATAGGATCCCAAATATCAATTCCACCGGATTTGTTAGCACCTTCGGCACCAGCAGCACCCATGAAGTTTGTAGGAGCTGCTTCGTTAAGAAACTTCTCCTGATTTTCCAACAAACGCAATGTAACATCGCGTCGATAAGAGTCTTTTATTTCTGGAAGTGCCTCATGCTCCATTACGGGCTTCCACTTCTCAGAAAGTTCTTCTGCCATATACATATTAGTTACTCCTTTAAAATTTGTTTAATTAATTTAAGTCTAAATCACTTATCCCATTATTTTTTTGATAAACTAGAAATTGCTTTTAATACACTATCCATACGCCCATCACCTTGTCCATCTACAACTGGATTGTTTGTGCCAGCAGTTTGCTTGTTATCAACAACTTCATCTTTTTTATCTGATTTGAAATAGCTATTCTTGATAGTATTCAATTTTTCTGCATATTGTTCATCAGCGTCGTAATCAACGTCCTCTACCAATTCTTTAAACTTTTCAACATCAGTATCGACCATTCCTTCTGCAACGGTCTGGAAAATAGAAGCAGCCTTATATGTATTTAATTCTTTCACGGTATCCATGTGCTTCTGGGTTTGTGTGTCTAGTTTTTCTTCAAGTTCTTTATTTTCAATTACTAGACTTTCAAAAACATCTTCTTTTTCTTCTGGAACATCAATGTAATGATCTTCCAATAGTTTTTTCAAACCAGCAACAAGGCTATCTGTAACTTCGTTACGAACACCATGTTCTACTGCCAGTTTGTTTTCTTCCATCCACTCTTTAGCAGCATAGTTGAGGTATTTATCCATATTCTCAGTCATTTCATCCTGCATAGATGTAATACGCTCGTCTTGCTCTTTCTTAGATTCTTCTCTAATCTGTTTGCGAATTTTTGCAATTTTAGATTTAACAGCAGCTTCAAAGATTGTAGCAGCTTTAGTTTTAAATTCTTCAGAAAGTTCTTCACCGTTAATCAATGCAGCAACATCTTCATCTACATTAACTTCGATTTCTTCTTTCTTAGCTTCTTCTTCTTCAGCTTCTTCCTCTTCTTCTTTTACATCATCTTCTTTATCTTCTTTCTTAGCTTCTTGTTTTGCAGATGCTTTAGAAGGTTTGGTTTTGTTTTCTGGTGCTTTCTTTGTTCCGCCTTCACCATCTTCTTCTGAATCTTCGCGACCTTCTTCATCATCAACATCAGGCAGACCTAACTCTTTATTAGCAGTTGCTCCAGCACCTTCTTCAATCTTTTTCTCAATATCACTATCTTCCATTATCTCTGCTTCTTCAACTTGTCCATTTTCTTTAGCCATTTTAATAGCTCCTTTTAAATTAAAATTAAATTATAAACCACCCATGAATTTTTTGAATAGTTCAATCTTCTTTTGTTCAAGTCTAAATTTGACAGTATCTCTAATTTCCTGTTGAATATCATATTCAACTTCACCTGTTAAAGTAAACTCTTTTCCTTCCATGATGCCATTAACAAATGCGTCAGGGGCACTTGGATCAGAAACAATATCAACGGTGGAAAGTACAAAATCATCTTGTACTTCATTCACACCCTTTTTATTTGTTTTTACAGAACCAAGCCCTCTTGAACTCACACCTAAACGAACACCAGACTCAAGAAGATTTTTTACAATCTTTCCATTCGGTGTGTCAATAATTTTTGCTTTTCCAACAAAATTTTTACCATCTTCTATTAATTCTGTGATTACATGAGAAACACGATCAAGATTAATTGTTGGCCCCATTGGATGGCCAAGTTCGCCCAATGCTCGATCTTGTTTCACAAATTTATTATTAAATTCTTTTACTTGTTTTTGAAGAACAGAAAAAGGATATACTCTGCCATTCTGATTCTTAATATCAGATTGCATAAAGATACCTTTAATATATTGTTGTTTATCTTTACCTTCAACAATATATTCTACATCACTTGTATGTTCTGTTATTAGTTTCATTTATTTCTCCTTTTTTTCAGCTTCCTTTTTCTCAGGTTCTTTTTTTTCAGTTTCGGGCTCTTTCTTTTGATGAACAACATATTTAAATGCGTTTTTAAAATCATCAATCGCAGCGTATGCTTTATCTCTCATTAAATTAGCAAAATCTGCATTAGCCCTAGAAAATTTTTTATCAAGAACATTCTGTACTATGTTGGCCTTTAGATCATCACTCATTGTCAATCCTTTCTTCTAATATAAATGAATCATCATTTATTTTTTCTCTTAATAAACTTTCATCAATCTTAAACTCAATAGAAGCTTCTAAAATTGATTTGTTAATTCTTTCAATCCCATACATATCTGTAAGTTTGAAAGCATACCGAATTGCCTCGTTTATTTTTTCTGAATCTTCCGAAACAACTTTATTCTTTAAATTATTTAAAAAACTAGATTTAGAAATACTCATTATTTATCCACCTGTATCTTGAAAATCTAATAAGTCAGGATTAATTGTTGCATCATCTGGCTCGACACCAGTTTCATCCTTAATCTGTTTATCAATCTCAGCAATTTCATCTTCAGATTGTCGGAGAACAGTTTTCCTAACCCATTCGTTAGAAAAGTATTTACCGATATATTCATCCAATGATGAAAGAACTTCCAAACGCTCTTTAAGAATTTCATTTTGTTTTAACTCTGCAAAATGTGAATCCCTAGTCCATACATATTCGATTGCATCTTTAATTTCATACCAATCATCTTCTTTGATAATTCCTTTTAGAAGAAGTTGGACTCTAAGTAAATCTGTAAATAAAGCTGAAAATCTTTGTCGTAACCTTGAAATAAATTTAGAAAATTTTACTTCATCACGATTAATCTCTGATGTTCTTCCAAGATTAAAGGCTGTTGCATCTGTGCCTTCAATTCTTGAAATTGGAATATTCAAAGATTGATAAAGCTTCTTTCTAAAATATTCTATATCTTCAATTTCACCAAGATTCTGTCCAGATGGTAATGTGTTTATTTCAGTACCTCTACCACCCTCTCGTCTTGGTAGCCAGAAATCTTCCAACATTGACATCTGTTTTTTCTGATCTTCTACTTCACCAGTAGCTGCATTATAAACAACTTTCTGTTTATATTTGTCCATAACAGAACGTAAATATTGTTCTGCTTTTAGTTTTGGTAAATTACCAACGTCTATATAAAAAATTCGTCTTTCAGGTGCCCTTGCTAATCTATATATAACAAGAGAATCCTCAATCATTCTTAATTGATTGAACGGCTTAATTGCTTTATAAAGATAACCAATAACTACTTGCTTCTGTGAATCAATCATACCAGAATGAACATAAGAAATAGCATCAAGTGATACTTTAACTTCTTCATTCATTTTACCGCCAGGTAAAAATTGGCCTGTACTTTGATCTGGTTTATAAATGAAATATTCATCTATTTCTTTTATAAACTCAACACCAGTTAAGGCATCTTTTTCTCTTTTTATTTCACGAACTTTTTTGATGTCAAGAGCATCAACTGGAATTAAAGACTTAATACCCTCTTTTGGTTTTCCTTTGTCAATAACAATATGATGGTATAGCTTACCATCAATATACCATTTTCTAAATGTATCGTATCCTGTTTTATTGAAATCTAAAAGTTTAACAAGTTTTTTGAACTCATCAGTAATCTTTTTCTTGATTGACTGTGTTTGCTCTAATTTCTCTAAAGACAGGTTTACAGAGGATTTACCAGTTTCATGTAAAACAGATTCATTTATAACATCCGTGATGGCTAAATCTACTTCTTGTGTCATTGCCATTTCACGATACTTTTGAATTAAAAGATTTTCATCTTTAGCATCAAGATCAGTATTGAGATATGTTCCTACAAATCCCCCGCCCTCGACATAAGTAATTGCACCATCATCATTCTCGGGTGTTACAAATGTTTTTTCTGTTTTCTTTTTGGAAACTGAAAATCCAAATAAGTCAAATGCCATATTATCATCCTTTGTTCATTATGAAAAATAAAGGGGAGCGAACTCCCCTTCATCAAATTTATTGTTATGCTCCAAATCCAGTATTACCAGATACATTAACACCACCTGGAAGATTCATATTAAAACCAATATCAACCGAGCTATTGCCACCATTTCCTGTAATTGTAGGCAAGGCAGTATTACGCCAGTTATTAATAGCAAATGTTACCTGAAATTCCTCAGGTGTGTCATTTGTACCAAAATCCAGATCAATAGCAGCTAGATTTGTTGGATATATACCTTCAACTTGATAGAGAGCTAATGTCCTACCATTTTGATCTAATTGTTCAACACGCCCTGTACCATATACTGCATTAGACGCAACATTACTACCAATATTGGTATGACCAGAAATAGCCTGCATCCAGCGTTCAAAGGTAGAACGAACAGCCCAACTACCATCTGAAAAACAAGTTACTGTCCAATCTTCAAAAGTCCTGTCGCCAGGTACTTTCAGTTGACGGCCACGATATGGAACATCCATATTACCAATGGTAGAAGCAGGAATACTTGTTGCTTTTCCCAAAAATTCTAGTGGAATACCACCTACAGGAGAACCTAGAATACTGACCCTAAACTGATTTGGTCTTACTCCACCTTTAAAATTCTTTGCAAAATTTGAAATGTTACTCATTTTTTGTTACTCCTTTATTGTTTAATGTATTTATAAGTCTTAACCACCGATTTCTGAAAATTCTACATCAGTTCTTGCGGCAATAAAATTCAACTGAATGAAGTTGATAGAACGATTTGGCTTAATATAAATATCGCCAACAAATTGATTCGTATCAATAATTTGGCCAGTATTATTTGTGCTATCACAAACTACTTTAAAGTCTGTAATACCTCTTCGGCCTTCTACTTCACTCAAGAAAGGTGTAACAACACTAACAAATTGAGCTCTTGTAAACTCATCATTAAACTCAAACATGAATGCTTTAGCTGCAGTAGCAATTGCTTTTTCAAGAACGATAAACAATCTTCGTACATTGATTCGATCAAAAGCACTTGGAACTACTTGCATGGTTTTATCACCAAACAAAACAGTACCTACAGCTGGTTGAGTTACAACCGGATTTGTTCCAATTTTATATAGAGTATCACGTTCTGCTTTTCGACATTCCCAACTTGGTCGTACAACATTTTTAATTGTTCCTCTGTTAAGACCAGCGGGTGAAAACCAAGGATCATTTGTGAAGTCTGTTCTTGCACAAAGACCAGCAATATCAGCATTCATTGGTGTATAGATGAAGTTATCTCGATAGCGATCATATTGATATTTCCATGCACTATCCATAACTGCATAACTAGATGAACCCAATGCTGTATTATCAGTTGTAATAGAATTAACGATAACTGCTCTATCAGCCTGTCCTACAACACTTGTTTTTGCTGGTGAAAAGAAGCCAACACAATCTTTTCTAGCTGCAACAACATTGTCGATAACATTTTTACCATTTAGAGGTAAAATAGGTCCACCAATAACTAATGTTACATCAACAACTTCAGGATCAGAATAAAAGTTATATCCTAATTCTCTAGTACCGGCTGAAATATTTGTACCAACTACTCCACCAGTCATTGACCCACCGGGTGTCATTTCTGCTGGTGTTGCACTATTCAATGATTTGAATACTGCTCCAGCTTTTAATGCACCAGCATCAACTTCACTACCTGCATCAGTTGATGATGCTGTTAATTGTCCTACAGCTCCCAACCAAACATAACGTGATTCGTTTCGTAGAACATTCTCAATGTAGTTACTTGAACCATCAAATTTCAAAGCATCTCTTGCTTTACTAACGTATGCGTGAACTTCAAGAATTTCACCTGCTTCACCAGTAAACTGACCATCTTCGTCAATTACTAAAACGTGCATTTCGTCATTACCAGTTGTAGCACCACCATTAGCTTTGATTACGTCTTGTGATGTACCGGGTGCGCCATTAAAGTTGGCTAGAAATAATTTTTGATCTGCTGTTGCTCCTGCTCCCTGTGCTACTGCATTGGCCCATCCAGCAGAGTCAATAACAATACATTTTAGGCTGTTACCTAAAGATCCGGGATATTTAGCAATGAATAATTGATCGGAAAAAGCACCTTTATCACTTTCCCAATCATCATCATTTTTAACTTGAGTAGCTGTACCTGCATCAACATCACCAACAACGGCGTTGCGTGCATCGGCTTCAACCATTCTTACTACGAGCAAATTATCAGAGTATGCAAGATAGTTTGCACAAGACCAAAAATCTTCAAATGTATTTTCGTCTGGTTTAAAAAATCTTTCTACTAAATCGTTTTCTGAAACTACTAATGTTCTTTGTTCTACGGGACCCCATTGAAATTGACCTGCATATGCACCAATACTAGTTGATACATTAGGCACGACATTAGTTAAATCAATCTCGCTGACGTTTACGCCCGGACTTACTTGAAATGGCATTTGTTATCTCCTTTACAATTAATTACATTTTTTATATTAATATATTTTCATCAATTGCTCAATAATCTATTTTTAAAGAACTGTTTTCCAAACTGTCCCATCAGAATCAATTTCAAATTCATCTTGATTCAAACCATTATCAATAACTCCAAATGGTGTCGTTAAATCTTCTAACTGGTTTAATTGGTTTTGGTATAAATTATCTCTTATATTTTGTTGGCTTAAATCTTTAAAATACTGTTGATCTATTAGCCATGCAAACAACACCAATGTTATAACTAAATCATCATGTGTTCCTTCTTCGCCTGAGTAGGACTCACCCGTAGAAATAAATGTTGTTAATTCTGATATAATATCGTAGTCATTGAACAAGAGCTTATTTTCTTCAATCAAAGATTTCAGATTAGAACAACCAATCTTTTTCATTGTCTTTGTTGTTCTAACACCAAAAGCTGATTCTTTTCTTGCTCCACTACTTAGCTGTTGACCATGCCTTCCATACCATGATGTTGAATATAAATGCTCATACTCTAAATCATGGTGTAAAACATCTGCAACCTGTGAACCAATGTCATTTATTTCTACTAAAATATACGCATAATTATATCTCTTTCCAATAGTATTTATAATATTTGGGAAGTGTAGGGGTGCCACCGTGTTATTTCTGTACTTTGCTACTACTTTATATGGAATTTCTGTTATATCAAACACCGAAAACGCCGAATAATCGTTTCCTTGACCCCTTGCAACATCTACTGTTATGGTATAAGTACGCTCAGGATTTGGCTCTTCGTGAACATCTAAACCATCTTTTGAGAATATTGGGTCATTATATGATAGCTCTTGGAGCTTCTCGGTCGAAACAAGTGTGTTAGTTGACCCCAAAAACTCAGCTTCATACTCTTGCCTGAAAGAATCTTCACCGATTGTCGATACAATTCTTTTATGCCATTCTTCATCACGGCCTGGCACATTTGACCAATGTACTCTAAATGGATAGAATGTATTATTTCCATTTTCAGCATCATTCCAAAACTTGTAAAACAAGTTAAATCCATTTGGAGTAGATACTATAATAACTTTTGTTTCTTTACCAGACGAAATCGTAGGATAAACTGAACGAATAAACTCATTTGCAATATGCCTTTGAACGTGAGCAAATTCATCAAGTAGAATACAAGAAAATGAAAATCCACGAATTGCACTTGAAGATGTGGAAGAAGCTATAACTTTACTTCCATTCTCAAGTTCCATAGAACCCTTATTCCATTCTCTTAATCCTTGCTGTAAAAACTTTGGAAGATGTTGGTAGGATGTTTGAACCCGACTAAGAATTTCCCGAGCTGTGATGGCTTTATTCGCTAGAATGCCAACAATTTTTTCTTCGTTAAAAAGAATATAATGTAATAACCAACCGATAGTTGTAGTTGTTTTACCAACCTGCCTACCAGTTTTTACGATAACATTTCTGTTTTCAGTTATAGCGTCAACTAGTTTTTTCTGAAAATCATACATCTTAAAAGGCACAAGGCCTTCGTCAACGTGTACGATCTTCACATAACTTTCTAAAAAATAAATTGGGTCATTAGCACATTTAATATACTCCTCAATTTCTTCTTTAGTAAAATCATGTTTTACGCCTAAACCTTTTAGAAGGTTATTCCCTAAATAGGTATCGTCTGCCATATCATTTTTTCTTTTTTAACTCAAGAAGTTTTTGAAGTTCGGAAGTGCTACCAATGAAAAGATTATTTTCATTCTTCGTGGGTTTATTTGTTCCTTCAACTTCTTTCTTGGTTTTTTGTAATACCAAAAGCTCTTTAGTAGTTGCAGCTAAAGAGTTTATAAGTTGGGTTGCAACCTCAAATGCTCTAGGCTGTTCACCCTCTTTCGCAATATCTAACAAACTTTCTAATGCAGTATTACCCTTTTCAATCAAAGCGTGATATTGATCTCTTGAAAACTCATAATCATCAACTACATCATCTTTTTTTTCAGCTTCAATATGTTGATTCAACTCTGGTTCTTCAATATCAATAATATCATCTGCAATATCTAATATATCATTTAATTTTTTTACTGTTTCTTTCTTCATACATTCTCATCTATTGTTATCGTAAATCCTGGGTTATCATCAGGATCAGCAGTAGCGTCTTTAGGAACAACATTAATATTAGCATCATTATCAATAAAATTTTCATCTGTTGTTGCATTTACATCTACTTCTTTGATAATACCCTGATCTTTAGTTGGGCCATATAAGTATGCTTGAACAGTAAAAGATAAAGTATGAACTAAAGACCTTCTAGTAAGAAAGTCTCCTTCATAATCATCTTCTGTTGACATACTATTAAACACAATAGGTATATCTCTTTTAATACCCAATGTTTTCATTTCGTTCATTGTTACTTGAAACTCTGGTGTAAAATATGGTAAAATCTGTTCAAGTATTTGTGAACCATCATCACTATTCAAAACCATAATAGAAAGATCAATTTCAAAATTATATGGAACTGGTGTATAAGCTGTATTTAATGTTGTGGTATCTGCATCAACATTAACTGTTGCTTTTGCATCTGATGGTTTATCATTACCAACTGGTTTTATTGTAACATTAGGAACAAAAGTATAACCAGCACCTACATCAACAAGTGTAATACTTACAACTTTACCAGCATCTGAACCCGTACCAAGAGTAGCAGTTGCAGTAGCCTGTGTTCCACCAGCAGCTGGTGCTTCTATTTCAACTGTTGGTATATTATTATATCCAGCACCATTATCTGTAACTGTTATACTATCTATTGGCCCGAGAAATTTTACTTCTCTTATTTTCTTAGTTGTCTGTAATTTTCTTGTTGGATCATAATTCATTGTCATTATTTCAAAAGACATTCTAGGTAATACCATTCCCATTGTATCTCTTGTTTCTACTGCATCCATTCCTGTTGCTTCAACTTGAATAGGGCCTTGATCCAATTTTGTTAAATACTTTTGTGCGGGGCCATACGCAATAGGTACTTTCAACCTACTCTGAACCGTACCAGCTCTAGTTCTTCTTATTTCTATATCATTAAATATTGTTCCAAATAAGATAACAATATTTCTGATATTTTTATTGTAAAAATATTTACCAAACATTAAAGATCCCCTTCACTCCATGGGTCCATTTCACTAAAGTCTAATATGTTATCACCCTCTGTTTCAAGAATTTCATTATCATCATATTCAGATGATTCGATAACTTGATCGTCCTCAGCTATAATAGTATTTGTATGTTCACTTCCTACTTGCGGATGAAGTAGAGGCTGTGGTGTAAGACCCTGGCCATTAATAGTTTCACCAGTTTGAAACAAACCTGAAACACGATAAAGATGTAATACATTTCCACTTTGAGAAGCAACTTTTCCAGTAGCTCCAGATGTTGCACCTCTAACTGTTTCACTAATTATAAATTGATCGTTAGCATTAAATTGTGTTCCAACTGTAAATTTTCTTGTTATTGAATTTTCACGTTCAATCTTATTAAACATTACACCCATTTCTTGTTGTGGAACATCAAATATTTGATTATTATATCTAAACAATTCACAAGTCATTTCAAAAACGTGATTTTTTCCTAACTGATAAAATGGTTTTTCGTGTTCAACAAATTTAATTTCAAATAAACCTTTACCTAATGGAAGATAAATTAAATCACCTTCTCTAGGTGTTCCTATTTTAACTTCATCAACAAATCTTTCACGATTTGCAATTAAAATTAATTCATCTACAACATCAAGGCCAAATTTTGAAACTAGATCCCCAGCACCCTCAAAGCCTTCAGGCGTGTTTATATACATTTCAACTTTTCTAGCATTTAGAAATCTTGCTGTTGGCTCTTCATTATAAATTGTATCTTTAAGATTAGAATTTTCTCTAATAACATAATAGACTTCAAGACCATTGATCTCTATTACTTCTCTTGTTAGATCATTGATTAATTCCTGTTGAACCATAGAATTAAAATTTCTAAAGTAATTATTAACTGGCATATTAACCTACATATCCGTCTGCTGGAAGTTCATATTTAAGACTTACTTCTTCTTCAATCTGTCTTATTTCTTCGATTGCTTCATCATAAATAGTTTTACCATCAAGTGTAATACCACCTGGCAAAACGACGCCTTGATATTTTTTAAGATTCTCGCCCCATTGACGCTTTATTAAAGAAGTAGCATATCTCTTTAAAAACATATCATTCCAGACTTGTGGGAATGTTGATGGATCAAGAATTTTATAAGCTTCTACTATTAGAATATCATCTACTTTAAATTTTTCTACCCAATTAGTTTCTAAATAAACTCTATCTTGTTTTCTATTAAACATCATAATTGGAGCAATAGAAAACAGCTCTTCAATTAAAGAAAAATTGCTTAATGTCATACTCCATTGAACAAGAGATGAGCCAGAAAAATTGTTTAAATCATTTAGTCTTAACTGATATTCTTCATTAAAGAAACCACCTTGAAATGAATCAAAACTAGGAATAGGCAATACTCTAACTACACTAATAATAGAGTTATCAGTAGAAATATACTCATTATCAATATCAGTTTGAGTTATTATATGCTTAGTAAAAACTTTTTCAACACCGTCAAAATGGTATTCTTGAAAAAACTCTAAAGCATCATCTACTCTTTCGTCTAGCTGATCTTCGTCAACATTGATTTCAATTACAGGCTGTCCCAATCTACGCAAACAATAGTCTATAAGTCCTTGCCTTGATGTTACACTAGCCATACTATTTTCCTTTTTATTGTGGGGTAATTCCCATCGTTTCAACTTGTTTTAAGATATTTTCTCTATCTTCATTAGCAACAAGTAATTGAGCTTCTAATTGTACCATCTTTCCGTTAAGTTCGTTTACTTTTCCTTGAAGAACATTAATAATTTTTTGTGCATAATTTAATTGTCCTTGTAACTGTTCTCTTGTTACTTCTGGATCAATGTTTGGTTGAGCCAATGGAACTGGTTTAGGTTGTGCTGGACTGTCTCCCTGTGCAGCTTCTTCAAATTGTTTATCACCATTACCATTTTTTTTACCATTCTTTTTTGTTGCTGTCGTCATTTCATTACTCCCTTAATATAGAATTATTATTTACTACCTCTTTTTCTTTTTGCAGGTTCATCAGCTCTAGCTATACGTTTCTCGTCTGCCTCCAGCCCG